>Ga0189285_100021_pt1 | contig 229927 bp, 251 predicted proteins | sample GEYOminimetaG_FD_130315 | JGI IMG/M metagenome (GOLD analysis project Ga0189285, IMG submission 130315) | Marine microbial communities from the Costa Rica Dome - GEYO mini metaG | ecosystem: Environmental > Aquatic > Marine > Oceanic > Photic zone | place: Costa Rica: the Eastern Pacific...
CCATACCCGTTCCCATCCCGAACACGGCCGTCAAGACCCCTAGCGCCGATGGTACTCCGTCTCAAGACGTGGGAGAGTAGGTCGCTGCCCGGTCTGCTCGCTAGATCCAATACCCTCGTGAACAAGTTTAATATGCCCTGCGTCATGCAGGGTGTTTTTGTCTCTGCTTCCAGTCGCTTAACGACAGTTTTCAAGCTGTGCCGGAGTTGACGAGGAGCAATGTGAGGCCTAGAAGTTCCTCACCCTGATGCGGGGTGGAGCAGCCCGGTAGCTCGTCAGGCTCATAACCTGAAGGTCGTAGGTTCAAATCCTACCCCCGCACCCAAAACCAGCCCGCCTGGCGCCTGCCCGGCGGGTTTTTTGTGTTCAGATGTCGGAGAGCCGGTTACCTGTACATGGTCGTGTGGTGACCGTACATCACATTTCAACCTGGTCATCTGGAAATCAGCTTGCTGAGATTTACGCCGCTGAGCGAGCATTGAAGGCGCTGGTTGCTCGAACGCTGTTCAATGGCCCATTCGGATCGTTATTCGAAGCACAACCTGCACTCCAATTCAGAGTAGATGTGCCAAATGCCGCCGTCGACTGAGCTGAATATTACTTCTTCCTGCGTCGCATCCGCTTCAATCGATCCATCGCTATCAGGTATTTGCTTGAGGCAATATTGCCTATCCGGAGCAAAATAACTGATGCGACCACCGCCAATAATGTAATCCAATGCAGCCAAACATCTAACTCGTTGACCCAGCGGCTCCAGCTGGCCACGGCGACGGCAGCAGCTAGCGCAATATAGAGAATACGGAGATTTAACTGACCTTTTCGAACACGTGTCATCGATTGACCCACCTCCCCGATGAAAAGCCTAAAACCGGGACACCTACCTTTTAATGGCGCGCCACCCCGCAGAACGAGGGAAGAATCAGTAAGTGTCCCCGTTTGTTACGCGCGAAATGTAGTAACCAGCGACCTATGATGGAATAGGTGACGGGAAATCGGTAAGTGTTCCCGTTTTATCCGGTACGTGTCCCCGTTTTATCCCGAGCTTGAACTCAGTCGATTTCCCAAGAGGAATTTGAAATGAAACTTCATTCCCTATTGGCTCTGTGCCTTCTGATAATGCTGGCGGGGTGTGGAAATTCTGATGAAGCATTGCCAGATTTGCCGCGGTTTGAATCTGTAGCTGCAGGTGAGGAATTCCCGGCTCAGGTCCCGTCTTCATTCGGTTCGACGCGTGGCTGGTTGGTGGTCGCCGAGGATCGTACCGACCCTCTATCCTCAGAGATCAGATTGCCGGTGGTCATCGTCCACAGTCGAGCACGACGTCACAATGATCCGGTCATATATCTTGCCGGCGGGCCGGGTGTATCGGGCCTGAACGCGGCGGCTTACCCGGGCGCTTACCCCTGGCTGCAGGATCGGGATTTCATTGTCCTCGGCCAACGCGGCACTCAGGACGCCGTGCCCGCATTAATGTGTCCAGAGTATCGCGCCGCGGTGGGCAACGGGACCGACCTTGTTGATGCAGTCCGAGCGTGTCGACACCGGCTGACAGAGGCGGGCATAGGCGTGGAAAATTACCATAGCCTAGCAAGTTCTGACGATCTTGAGGATCTACGCCAAGTGTTGGAGATTGAGGCCTGAGCTGTGTGCTGCTTGGGATGTCCCCTCGCTCGGGGTCGAGTTTGTTGATCCGGTCACATCTGATGTGCCCGTGTTAATCGTCGCAGGAGAATTTGACCCACTTACACCGCCTGCATGGGGCGAACGCGCCGCTGAAACATTGACCCGCAGCCGTGTCGTGAGCGTGAGAGGAGAGGCGCATGTGCCGACCCAGCAATGGGGTGGAGATGGATGTGCGATGTCGCTGGTTGGGGCCTTTATCAATGCACCGGTGGCCACGTTATCGGCTCCAGCGTCGGAGTTTTGTGTTTTTGACCGTGCTGCACCACGATATGTTTTGCAAACCGGACAGGATTGAGCCCCTATCGACATGACGCGCGAAATCATCGAGCTCATAAACTGAGGCTCGCAGGGTGAATTCGGCCCCAGAGTTCAAAAAACAACCCGCTAGGCGCCTGTCTGGCGGGTTTTTTGTTGTCCAAGAGCGCCTCTTGCCGCGTCCCTCATGATCTCTGCCAGGAGTTCTAGCCCGTCGCGAATGGGGGAATTTCGGCGCCAGACAAGGGCGATGTCGCGGTTAGCTCTTGGGTCTTCGATCGGACGAAAAACGAGACTGTCATCGCGCCGGGCTTCGCATTGCACATAAAGGTCCGGCAGGACGGCGATGCCGGCCCCAAGAGCGGCCATGTGGCGGATAGCGTCCAGGCTGGTGCCTTCATAATCAGAAGCCACATAGCCGCCAGCGCGATAGGCGAGCTGCTGGACCAGCTTGGTTAGTCGATGGCCCAGCCCCAGGGTTAAAAAGCCGCGCTCTTTGAGATCATCAAGCTGGACGGGCTGGGACGTGGCGGCGAGGGGGTCTTCCGGCTCCACCGCGATCCAGAGCCGCTCGCTGAATAGCGTGACGCCTTCACACCCCGGGTGGTCTTCCAGTGTGGAGACTGCCGCGTCGAGCAGGCCCTGTTCCAGCATGCTGGCGAGACGATCAGTGGCTGCATCATTGATACTGAGGCGGAGCTCGGGAAAGCGGGCGTGAATCGGCTTGGTGCACCGCGGCAGGAGGTAGGGGCCGATTGTCGGCAGCACGCCCAGGCGGACACGACCAAACAGGCCGGTTTCGCCATGCGCGGCAATCGCCTTGAGATCTTCCATCTGACGCAGGATGTATCGGGCTCTGCGGATAACCTGTTCCCCGATCGGGGTGGGATAGGCACCGGCGCGGGAGCGTTCAAATAGTGTCGCCCCCAATTGTGTCTCGGCATCGGCGACCTGGGTGGACAGGCTTGGCTGGGCGACGTTGAGGCGCTCAGCAGCGTCGGAGAACCGGCCCGTATCGGCGATGGCGACGAGGTATTCGAGTTGGCGGAGTGTCGGTTTCATATAGGCAATAGCTATCTAAAATATACAGAACTTAAATTTTATCTAATTCAGAGTCACAACTAACCTCTCCTCATCGACAACGACATGGAGATCTGCACGAAGAAACGGCGCCTCCGGATCAGCTTCCAAAGCCTGTCCCCGCACGCTCGGAAGTCGTCACGACTCGCCTCATCCGGACCAGGCGCGCCCGGCCCACCCTGTCAGTTTCCGGGCATCTGGCCAAACTTCGCCATCCCTTGTGCCCCGACTCGCACACGCGGCGCAGTCGGCCAGGGATGACGCCCGCCCGGCCTCCTCCGTTCCTGTGTGCCGGTCGGGCGTTTCCTAATTGTAGATCAAGTTAAAGGACCAAGACATGACACGTGCGCTGGTGCGTATCGGCGAATTCCTGCGCATGGAAAGCGCCGCCGGGATCATACTCATTTTTGCAGCAGCCTTCGCGCTGATTGCCTCGAACTCGCCGTTTGCGGTGGAGTATGCAGGACTGTTCCAGCAATACCTGCAGGTCGGCTTCGGCGAACAGGCGATCAACAAGCCGATCCTGCTTTGGATCAATGATGCCTTGATGGCCATTGGCTTCAAGGGGGGCGTGGAAATGGGCGCCGGCGCCAGTTGGGGGGGCGGCGAGTGTTGTGCTGGCGGGCATTGTCCTGTCAGCCTGTCTGCCGCTGATCTCATTTACGGCGCTGAGAGCAACCACCCGGCTGGGCCAGGTTGATGCGGCTGCGGTTGCTGCGCACTACGGCTCGATATCCATTGTGACCTTTTTCGCTGCCAGGGATGCCCTGGCGGGATTGGGGGAGGCGGCCAGCGGACATATGGTTGCCGTTGCTGCCGCGATGGAAGCGCCAGCCATTCTGACCGGCTTGATCCTGGCGGGCCGCGTTGCCAGCCAGGCGACCCTGCAACCTGCCGCGCTGAGCGCGGCACCCTCAGCGCCCAGTCGGCCAAATGGAGATCTGGTCAGGGAGTGTCTGACCAATGGATCCATTATGTTGTTGCTCGGCAGTTTTGTGATCGGCTGGATGACGGGCGAACGAGGCATGAGTTCGGTTGAGCCGTTTGTCTCCGACATTTTCCGCGGTATGCTTTGCCTATTCCTTCTGGATATGGGGCTGACGGCCGGGCGTGGCCTCGTGAAATCCTGGCGGCAATTGCGTCCTTCGCTTCTGGCCCATGGGCTGATGATGCCGGCGGTCGGCGCGGGCATCGCCCTGCCGGTCGGGCTGGGCCTTGGTCTTTTGGCAGGTGATCTGGTGTTGTTGATGACACTGTGTGCCTCGGCATCTTACATCGCTGTTCCCGCCGCTTTGCGCATGGCCTTGCCGCAGGCGCAGTTGACGACGCCCTTGACGCTGTCACTGGGGGTGACTTTTCCGTTCAACCTGCTTGTTGGTATTCCGATCTATATCGCGATAGCGCAGGCGGTGACTTGATTGCGGAGAACCCGCCGGACACTGGTCCGGTGGGTTTTCTTGTCTGCGGCATGCTTTAGAAACGGGGCAAGCGAATGACAGGTCACAGCCATCTCTTCCCGAACAACCCCGCCTCGACCCTTTGTGTATAATCCGCCTGCCGCGGAGACTTTGCCGGTGCTGTTTGCGGACGAGCACATCCTGGTACTCGACAAGCCCTCGGGATTGTTGACCGTGCCGGGGAGGCCTGCCGAACACGCGGATTGCCTGGAAAGCCGGGCGCGTGAGGCGTTTCCGGAGGCGCGTATTGTCCACCGGCTCGACATGGATACATCAGGCGTCATTGTCCTGGCTCTAACGGCGCATGCCCACAGGCATATCGGCCTGCAATTCGAGAAACGCCAGACCCGCAAGGAATACCAGGCCCTGGTCTGGGGCGAGGTAAACGATGATGTTGGCCGTATCGATCAACCTATCATCACTGACTGGCCGAACCGTCCACGCCAGATGGTTGACCATGAACGGGGCCGCTCAGCGGTTACGGACTGGCTGGTGCTGGCGCGAGAAGGGGGAATGACCCGGGTCAGCCTCAAGCCCCTTACCGGGCGCTCCCACCAATTGCGAGTGCATATGGACTATCTCGGGCACCCGATCCTGGGCGATAATCTTTATGCGCACGACCAGGCGTTCCAGGCGCGCGGGCGGCTGTGTCTGCATGCGAAGGAATTGGGCTTTCGCCATCCCGATGGTGGTGAAGAGATGTGTTTTTCCAGCTCGGTACCGTTCTAGCCGTCGGTCAGCTCGCCAGGGCCGCCTGCAGAGCTGAAAGTTCTGCCGGGATGTCCCGGACCGTCGTCGGTTGTTCCAGCACATTGGCAAGCGTTTGCGGTGGTGAGATTTTTTGACCGATCAGCGGCTCGACGGTTTCACGGAATTTGTAGGGATGGGCGGTGGCGCCGACAAGCCAGGGGCGCTCTGCACGAACACGGTCGCTGATGCGGGTGTGCGCGACCAATGCCGTGGCGGTATGTGGGCAAGCGACATATCCGTGGAGTGTGTGTTCTTCCCGGATTGCCATCTCGATTTCATCGTCCGTGACACGGACCACCTCAACCGGGGCGTCCGGTTCGAAAGCAGCGAGGCGCTCAAAATTGCTCGGCGCGCCAACATCCATGGCGTTGGCGAGGGTCGCGACTGAGGCGCGGGCCTTGTACTGGCCATCGGTAAACCAGTCATAGAGGGTGCGGTTGGCGTTCGTTGCGAGGACGATGGGGCCGATGGGCTCGCCCAGCGCACGTGCAAGGATGGCAGCAAAGGCATTTCCCAGATTGCCGGTCGGGATGACAAGACCCGGTTTCTCACCCGTATCTGCCAGCATCTGCCTTGCAGCCATCGCCCAATAGCTCATCTGGGGCAGTAGTCGTCCGATGGAAATGGAATTTGCCGACGTCAGACCGAATGTGCGCGACAGGTCCTGATCCAGAAACGCACGTTTGACCAACGCCTGACAAGCGTCGAAATCTGCATCGACGCGCAGCGCGCGTACAGGTTTGTCCCAGCAACATAACTGGTGTTCCTGGAAGGGCGAGATACGGCCCTTGGGAAAAAGGATAACTGCGCCGGCATGGGCATTTCCTTGCGCCGCGCATCCAACAGCGCCGCCGGTATCGCCAGAAGTCGCTGCCAATACGGTAATTGGATCACTAGCATCCGCGATGCGATCAAAGGACCGGAACAGAAACCGCGCGCCGAAATCCTTGAAGGCCCCGGTCGGACCATGGAAGAGCTCGAGTATATGAGGCCCGCTTTCACCCGGCTGTACGATCGGTACCGGGAAGTTGAAAGCGTCATCACAGATCTGTTCGATCTGTCCTTCCAAGGCGCTTCCCGTGAAAAAGCTCGGAAGGAGTTCACGTGCGACTTCAGCGACTGAGCCGACGGCTCTCCCCGATCGGATCTGGGGCAAGCCGTCGGGCAGGTACAGGCCACCATCCGGGGCGGCACCGGCGCGCAGGGCCTTGTCGGCGGGAACGGAGGGGCTCTCGCCGCGCGTTGAATGAAAGAGCATGTCTCAGGCTCGCAGGGCTACGGGTTCCGACTCGATGACCAGGCCCCGGGATTTGAGCGGTGCGTTGTAACAATCCGCCTTGCAGCCTGTCTGTTCGAAGGCCTCCGCCATGCTGGCGCGCACGGCTGCCAGCTTGTTGCTTTCGCACCAAGCGAAAACAGAGGGGCCTGAACCAGAGAACGAGCAGCCGAGCGCGCCAGCATGCATGGCGGCAATCTTCACCTCCGCCAGCTCCGGCAGGAGTGGCAGGCGTTGCGGTTCGATCAGAATGTCCTTGAGACCGGCCCGGATGAGATCGAGGTCACCAATGGCACAACCGGCCACGAAGCTCGCGAGATTGCGGCTGTGCTCGACAGCGATTTGCCGATCAGTCACTGGAGCCAGCAGGTCGCGGGCGTCCTGGGTGTTGATCTTGCGTTCCGGATGAAAAAGCACACAGCTGAGGCCGTCCGGCAGGGGTAGGGCGCGGATCAGCGGTGGTTCCAGCCTGGCCGCCAGGACCAGCCCGCCATGAACGGCGGCCATGACATTGTCCCAGGGCGGCGGGTCTGCCGACACGCGTTCGCCTTGCATGGCGTGCACCAGGATCTCGTCCGGCGAGAAGGGGGAGCCGAGCAGCGCATTGACAGCACCTGCAGCCGCGACCGCCGATGCCGCGGACCCGCCCATACCGGCGCTAAGAGGGACACCCTTGTGTACATCGAGCCGAAGACCGATCGGAGCGCCTGCCGCATCCAGTACAGCTTTCGCAGCGGCGAGCGCGCAGTTTTGCGAGACCTCGCCTGGCAGGGCGTCAACCAGTCCGGTGACCTGGCCAAGCTCGATCAACCCAGGTTCATCCAAGCGATATGCTTCCACGCTGTCCCGGGCCGCGTCGAAGGCGAGGCCGAGGACATCGAAACCGACACCGACATTGCCAATGCTGGCGGGCGCGCTGACTCGCGCGCTGTTGGAGAGCTGGCTCATATCATCGATTCTTGCGGTATTCGCTGCGCTTGAGAAGCGGTTTTCTGGCGTGTTCGGGCAGATTTCCGTGTGCAGGCCTGATTGCGCTGAACATCCATCAGGTCGGCAAACATGGCTTCGGCCGTGGGCCAGCGGCCTGCGCCCTTGCCCTTGATATAGGTTGCGCCCTGGGCGCGGTGGATGAGGAAACCATTGGCTTCGTTGCGCAAGGATGCAAACGGGTGAGAGCGTGGCAAGGCGCGCAATTCCACCCGGGCCTCGACGCGGCCTGAATTGTCCGCCGCGCAACGGCCGACCTGTTTGAACACCAGGTCGGCCTCGCGCGCCGCTTCAATGCGCTCGGGGGAAAGGGCAGAAAGACTTTCTCGCGCGATATCGCGCAGATCGGGCATTACGCCAAAGGCGTGGTGGCAGATGATGGCCAGCTTGTCTGCAGCGTCATCTCCATCCAGATCCGTGCTGGGGTCCGCTTCGGCAAACCCAAGTCGCTGGGCTTCAGCAACGGCGTCGGCAAACAGCTCACCGCGGTCGAGGGCGTCGAGGATGAAGTTGCACGTACCATTCATGACGCCCTCAACGGCGAGCACATCGCTCGTCGGGCCGAGTTCGTCGAGATGTTCCAGGATGGGTGTGCCGCCGCCAACCGCAGCGGAATAGCGCAGCTCCAGCCCGTTCTCGCGCGCCAGGCCGGAAAGCAGTTCGAGGTCGAGCGCGATAACGGCCTTGTTGGCCGTAACCAGATGACGGCCTTCGCGCAGGGCGGACTGGCTCAGCGAACGGGCGACACCCGTACCGCCGAGAGCCTCGACGACAATGTCGACATCATCGCGCAAGGCCTCGGCAGGGTCCTGGGTGAACTTCAGGCGAGCATCGGCGATGGGGGAATGTTTCGCCGGGTCGCGCACCAGGACGGGGGAGAGTTGAAATCTGTTGGGATGTGCCAGCAAGTGCTGGCACAGGCCCGCGCCAACAGCGCCATGTCCGAGCACGGCGACACGGAGCGGGCGCTCGCTGCGGGCGGCGGCTGGCTTTTCTGCGGAGGCGGCGATGCGCGTCGCATAGGCCTTGCCAAGCGAGGCGACCTCGACGACGACATCCAGGGCCTTGGCTCGGCTGATCGCCTTGTCCTGGACCAGGCCATGACTGACTTTGCGGGCAGCCTCATAGTCCAGTGCGTCAAAACGATGTGCTTCGGGGTTTTTGGCCGGGTCGTCGGAATAGACGCCATCAACATCCTTGATCAGGCGCGCGCGTTCGGCCCCAAGCCAGTGCGCGAACATGACCGCCGTCAGATCCGTGCCGCCGCGGCCCAGCGTGATCGGGCCATCCTCATCCTCACCGAAGAAACCGGGCGCTACGATCACATCGGCCTGGTCAAACCGAGCCAGGACTTTATCGCGATTGAGGCCGGAGAGATTGGCATCCAGCGGATCACCGGAAGCGACCAGATCCATTTCATGCGGATCAAGCACAGCTACAGGGACGCCGGAGCGTTCCAGCGCCAACCCCATCAGCGCCGCGGATTTCAGTTCCCCGCAACGGACCAGGCGGGCCAGCACGCGATCGCTGGAGCCCTGGCCCACCTGGTCACCCATGGCAAACAGGGCATCGGTTTCGCCGTCGAGCGCCGAGACCACGGCAACAACCTTCTCCCCAGTGCGCGTGTGACGATAGATCTCGTGAGCGACACGGGCGTAATCGTCTGCATTGCGCAGGACCGAGCTGCCGAACTTCAGGACGCTGAAGCGGTGGGCCTGGCTGGAAGGTTGATACTGGGTCACGGTTTTGATCCTCGGGGTTTGTTGGGTCTGATCGCTGGGGTGGGGAGTTCGGGTAAGAAAAAACCCGCTCGCCGGGGTCGGGGAGCGGGTTTGGTGTGTTCTGGAATTTTTATTCCGTCAGTCCACTCCGTCCGCTCCCCCTGTCCAGGAGGTCATGGTCATTGTGGTAAAGGAATAAATGCCGAACGGCGTCACAGCGCCGACGGAGCGGTGCTGGAGCGTGATCGCGAGGATGTCGTTCGACAGGTGCATTTCTCTCATCCGTTTGGTGGGCGAATGCTGCGCCCGCGAAACTTCCCATATAGAAATGCCCAAAAATCGGGAAGCGTCAAACGAAAATTCCACGTCTTGCTTCATTTTCAATGATCGAGGGAAAAATAAACCTCCAGGTCGCCTTCAGGTAAAGCGCTGCAGATTTCCTGGAAGTGCGTCCTGTGACAAGGTAAGGGCGTAATTCCGGTTGGGGTGTTACCGCTTAAGAGCAGAAGGTCGCGCAGGGTCTTTCAAGCCATTTGTGTGCCGGTTGGAAAAATCACGCCCGGCGTGCAGCGCCGCTTCAATTTCAATTGAGAAAGAAAAAAGCCCCGCCTTGCGACGGGGCTTTGAGAACCTGAACCGGAAGGCATTCTACTCGGCGAATTCCTCAACCCGACGCTCTTCCGTTTGCAGCTTTGGGGCCGCGGCCCGGACATAGGGCTGAACATGGTCTTCGAACTTCTTGAAGTTCTCGATGAACATGCCGGCAAGCTTGGCCGCTTGTGCGTCATAGGCAGCCTTGTCGGACCAGGTGGACCGCGGATCCAGGATGGAGGCATCGACACCATCTACGGCGACGGGGACCATGAAGCCGAAATTCTGGTCTTCGCGATAATTGGCACCTTTCAGGGAACCGTCCAGCGCTGCATTGAGCAGGGCGCGAGTGGCTTTGATCGGCATGCGGTTGCCCGTGCCATAAGCGCCGCCCGTCCAGCCGGTATTGACCAGCCAGCAATCGACATTGTGTTCGGCGATCAGTTCGCGCAGCAGGGCGCCATACTCGGCCGGGTGACGCGGCATGAAGGGCGCACCGAAACAGGCGGAGAAGGTCGCAGTCGGCTCGGTCACACCTTTTTCGGTGCCGGCAACCTTGGCGGTGTAGCCCGACAGGAAGTGATACATGGCCTGGGCCGGCGTCAGCTTGGCGATCGGCGGCATGATGCCAAACGCATCACAGGTCAGCATGACCAGGTTCTTCGGCTGGCCACAGGTACCGGTTTCGCTGGCGTTCGGGATGGCACTGATCGGATAGGCGCCGCGGCTGTTTTCGGCCAGTGTTGCATCATCCAGGTCGAGGACACGGGTTTGCGGATCCATGACCACGTTTTCCAGGACCGTGCCCCACATCTTGGTGGTGGCGAAGATTTCCGGCTCTGCCTCTTCGGACAGGCGGATCATCTTGGCGTAACAACCGCCCTCGAAGTTGAACAGGCCGTTCTCGGACCAGCCGTGCTCGTCATCGCCAACCAGCGTGCGGCTGGCGTCAGCGGAGAGGGTCGTCTTGCCTGTGCCGGAAAGGCCGAAGAAGATCGCTGCGTCATCGTCCTCGCCGACATTGACGGAACAATGCATCGGCATGATGCCCTTTGTCGGCAGCAGATAGTTGAGGATGGTGAAAACGGACTTCTTGGTTTCGCCCGCATAGGACGTACCGCCGATCAGGACCAGCTTGCGATCGAAATCAACGCCGATCACGGTTTCCGAACTGCACCCATGACGCTCTGGGTCGGCCTTGAAGCTAGGCAGGTTGACGATGGTGAACTGGGCGTCGAAGCCTTCATATTCGTCGACTGCCGGTATGCGCAGCAGATGGCGGATGAAGAGCGAGTGCCAGCTCAGCTCGTTGACTACACGCACCGGAAGGCGATGGTCCTTGTCAGCGCCGCCGAACAATTGCTGGACGAACAGTTCCTTGCCTTCCATGTGGGCACGGAAATCATTCCACAGCGTCGCGAAATGCTCCGGCGTGATGGACGCATTATTGTCCCACCACACCTGGTTTTCGGTTGTTTCGTCACGGACAGTGAACTTGTCCTTGGCGGAGCGGCCGGTGTGAACGCCGGTCTTGACGACCAGGGCGCCACCTTCGGCGATTTCACCTTCACCACGACGAACAATCTCTTCGTAAAGACGTGCTTCATTCCAGTTCAGGTGAACTGTGCCGGCCTTGATGCCGAGCGACTCCAGGCCGCCGTCACGAACTTCCGAATTGGACATGGAAATACCCCCGATTGGTGGTGCGTTACTACGGGCACCGCCTTGTTGGTTCAAGATCGTCGCTCGCTGACCTTCTGTCGCGGACGATCCGGTTGCGGTTTCCCCATCACCCGTCGGGGATAACCGATGTCATAGCGTGCCGGTATCAGATCGAGATGGTGCGGAAAAGCCCAAAATTCACGATTTGGTAAAACGCCAGGCTGAGGCGAAGTTCATGTTATCGCAAACATTTTGGTCGCCGTGACCGTATTGCCTTTTGTTTGCAGAAAGATCCGGGATTTACCCTGTTGGAAGCGCGGCGGTGATAAATTTTCGTTTCCGTGTCCTACGCAGGAGATCGCGACTTTGTTAGCTGAATTTGACGACGAGGATTGCTAACCGGTTCGCGCTCGGAGAAGAGGTTTCATGAGAGTTTCCATCATTGCTGCGCTGGTGACGGCGGCTGTATCCGGCGCTGCCTCCGCGCAGGGCGCCCACCCGCAGGTCTCGCCGGACGGTGAGCGTGTCGCCTATTTCAGCTTCGACATGTCCGCGCGCTCGGCTTCGATCCATGTGTATTCCTTCGCCAGCGGCGAGACCGAGACGCTGGACACCGGAACGCTGTGGTCAGTCAATCCTACCTGGCACCCGAGTGAGAACCGGATTGCCTTTGGTGGTGCCGTTGGCGGGATGAGCGATGCCTGGAATGTCTACGAGATGAACCTGGACACCGGTGAGGTCACCCAGCTGACTGATACGGCGCAACGTGAAGCGCACACGCATTACTCACCAGACGGAACTCGCTTGGCGTTTGTGCGCATGGGGCCTACTGCAGACGTATTCATCCTGGATCTCGCCAGTCGCGAGGTGACTGCCGTGACCTCGACGGAGGGACGGGAATTTCACGTCAAATGGGCTGACAATGACACTCTTGTCTATGATCTGAGCGAGGGTGAGCGGTCCTGGATCGTCGCGCACGATATTGGCGGTGCGATCCACCGCATCGAAGGGGCTGTTGAAGACGGGCGTGTCGGCTTGCCCGCGGTGCAGCAGGGTACAGGCGCACTCGCGTTCGCCATACGAGGCCCGGCCGGCAGCGAACTTGTCGTTCTGCGCGGAGATGCTCGAACCGTAGCCTATGCGGCTGAGACGCGCTGGAATGTCGGTGGGAGTTACTGGCGTCCGGGACGCGAGGAAATCGTGTTCACGATAGCCAGTGAAGACCGCGTCAGCCGCCTGATGGTCGTCAATCCGGAGACGGGCGAAGCCCGCCCCCTGATCGCCGAAGACTAGTTATCTGGTAGCGGAATATGTTCGCTTTCTCCCCGCGGCAGGTGGAAACGCCCGTCGCTGGGAAAGCCGTTTTCGCTCGCTTGGGTCCAGTCCGCCTTGGCTTGCTCCAGGCGCTCGGCACTTGAGGCGACAAAATTCCAGTAGATCTTGCGTTCGCCAACAGGGGCGCCGCCGCACATCATGATGCGGGCTCCGCTTTTTGTTGAAACACGCGGGTTCAGATTTTCCGGCAATACAAACATGCTGCCAGCCTCGAGCGTCTGGCCATCAACGCTGAGGTCACCCTCTACCAGATAAATCGCGCGTTCTTCGTGTTCCACATCCATGGTGAAAGCGGAATCCGCAGCCATCTCGCTGTGCAGGTAGAATATGGGTGAGAATACGGCGACTGCGGCCTCGCTGCCCCAGGCGGTGCCCAGGATAAGGTCGAACCGCACCCCCTCCCGTTCGATCACAGGGATTGTCTCTGCCGGGTGATGGTGAAAGGCGGGGGCGACATCCTCATCCGCTTCGGGCAGGGCAACCCAGGTCTGGATGCCGTACATGCGATGCCCGTTCTCGCGCTCCGGGGAAGGCGAGCGCTCCGAATGCACGACGCCGTGACCCGCCGTCATCCAGTTTACCGCGCCTGGCCGGATAACCAGGTCCTCGTCCAGGCTGTCCCGGTGCTGCAGGGCCCCCTCGAAGAGATAGGTCACGGTCGCCAGGCCGATATGCGGATGTGGTCGCACATCAATGCCCTGACCGGGCGCGAATTGCGCCGGTCCCATCTGGTCAAAGAAAGTGAAAGGGCCGACCATTCGTTTCTTGGCATAGGGCAGTACCCGACGGACGCTGAACCCGCCGAGGTCGCGCTCTCGACCGGCGATTTCCAAAATTTGATCCATGCGACAGCTCCACTTTCAACGGGTTGCGGCGAGGGCGGCTTGCCTCGCGCGCGCGCTCGGGCTTAGTTGCCAGCCATATGTGAGTGGAGGAACACATGAAGGCAATACTTGCAGCCGGATCAATCGCCTTGATCACGGCGGGCGCCTTTGCCCAGGAGCGTTATGAACTACCGGCCGAGCAGGCCGAGACGGCACGCATGCTGATCGACGAGGCACTGGAATCAGATCTGGCCTGGGACATCGTCGAATCGCTGACCACGGAAGTTGGACCGCGCCTGGGTGGTTCCGAGGCCGAGGCGCGCGCCCGGGAATGGGGCGCAGCGCTGGGTGAGGAACTGAGCTTTGACCGGGTTTCCATCGAGGAATTCGACATGCCGTTCTGGACGCGCGGCGACATGGAAATCACCATGAACGCGCCCTACGAACAGGCACTCTACGGCACCGCCCTGGGGGGATCTGGCCGCTCACCGCGCCTGCGTCCGATTTCCAGCGATATCGTCTATTTCCGCTCGGTCGATGATCTGATGGCGGCTGCGGATGGTTCCCTGGAAGGCAGGATCGCCTTCGTCGATGGCGAGCCGATTGTTCGCTCCCAGACCGGAGCGGGATATGGCCCGGCCAATGTTCGGCGTCGTGTTGGCTGGCAGCATGCCGAACGCGCAGGAGCCGAGGCGCTGGTGGTGCGTTCCGTGGGCTCTGATATCCGTCGTTTCCCGCATACCGGCATGATGTCGTCCAACGGTAACGGCGAGTGGGCTGAGATCCCTGTGATCGCCGTTTCCAATCCGGATGCGGATCACATCCGCCGTCTGCACGAGCTGGGTGAGGACATCAATTTCACCATTCGATCAACTGCCGGCTGGCGTGGCGAAGTGGTCAGCGGCAATGTCGTGCTCGACATCATCGGTCGTGAAAACCCGGAGGAGATAGTCCTGATCGGTGGTCACCTGGACAGCTGGGACTTGGGAACGGGTGCCGTTGATGATGGCGCTGGCATCGCCATCACGGTCGCTGCTGCAGAACTGATCGCGCGTCTGCCGGAACGTCCGCGTCGCACGATCCGCGTGGTCATGTTCGGTGCCGAGGAAGTCGGCCTCCTGGGCGCACGCGCTTATGCTGCACAGCATGCCGCGGAGGTCCCGAACCATGTTCTGGCGACTGAATCCGATTTTGGTGCCGGTCCGATCTGGCAGTTTGTTTCCAACGTCAACGAGGATGCCAATCCGGTGATCGACGCCATTGGTCGTGAGCTGATGCCGCTGGGGATTATCCGCGGAGGCAGCAATGTCCCGGGTGGTGGTCCTGACATCATTCCGCTGGCGTTTGCCGGTGTGCCAACCATCCGTCTCAATCAGGACGGCACGGATTATTTCGATCTACACCACACGCCTGACGACACGCTGGACAAGATCGATCCGGAGAGCCTCGCCCAGAATGTGGCCGCCTATGCCGCCACGATCTACCTGGCCGCAGAGCTGGACGTGAATTTCCGGCCAGACCCGGAAGCGGCTAGCGAATAACTGCTGGACACAGAAATGACAAAGGTCCCGCTAGCGGGGCCTTTTTTATGCGTAATCGTATTCGCCACCACGTTCGAGCGCGGCCTGGTAGGCCGGTCTTGCATGGATGCGGTCGACGAAGGATACAATATTGGCGTAGCTGGAAAACCCGGGCGCGCGAGCAGCGGAAGCTTCGAGCGGGAAGCTCATCTGTATATCGGCAGCACTGAATCCCTCGCCACAGAACCATGTGTTTTTGCCGAGATGGTTGTTGATGTACTCCAGCAGGGAGCTGATCTCGGGACCGGAGAAGTTGGCTTCCATCTGTTTGGAGATGGATTTGACGATCGGCTTGACGAAAAACGGCACCTTGGCCTCGGTCAATCGGTCACCAATCAGTTTCACGAGCAGCGGTGGCATCAGAGAGCTTTCCGAGAAGTGCAGCCAATAGACATAGTCCCGGTAATGCACATCGTGGGTCGCAGGCTTCAGCTGGTTCCCATAGGTGTCCACCAGATATTCTATGATCGCGGCAGATTCAGCGTAGGTCTGCCCGTTGTCCGTGATCAGAGGCGACTTGCCGAGCGGATGGACCTCACGCAATTCCTGTGGAGCACGCATCGTTTCTGCATCACGCTGGTAACGCACGATCTCATAGTCGACGCCGATCTCTTCCAGCAGCCAGAGAATGCGCTGGGATCGTGAATTGTTGAGGTGGTGAACGGTAATCATGGCACGCTAGCTCCTGTCGGCGGTCAAGAGATAGCGCGTCTTTCCCAGAGCTCAAGGCTGGTTATTCGCCAACATCATCCGTGACACTTCCCGGAGGATTCCAGCCGTCCAGGCGCATGCCGCTGTCCAGCCCGTCACCTTGCAGGCGCAGTCGCAATTGCTCTGCCACTTCCTTGCGGCCACCAGCGATGTCGGCCAGCGTGAAGTTGGAAAGCCGCGCAACCTGGCCGACGAACAGATGTCCATGGTCGGCCAACCGATAGGCGAAATCGACCAGGTGAGGAGATCTCGAGCAGAAGCTGAGAATGTCCTCGTTCACGGTGGGGTTATTGCGACTCTGGTTCCAGATCCAGTCTGCATCCCGGTAGGTGTGGAAATCGACCATTTTCTATCCCTAGTGCCATTCATCTCGCAAGGTACAACATATTGTGGATCGATTTGAGTCGGCGATGAATAAGAATTGACCGCTCGCACCGCCCTCCGCTGTGGATAAGGGCGTAAAGCGCCTTGATCTCAGCGGCCAAGCATCCGCGAGGGCCGGGTAGTGTCTGATCGTTAAGGGATAGCCCACGCCCGGCTATGAACACCGGGCGCAGTAGGGTGGCGTCTAAATGCCTGACCAGCGCACGCGAGTGCCCAGCTGGTCGAACACTTCATTCCAGTAACTGCGCAGCGGACCACGCTGTTCGGCTTCCCAGCGGTCGCGCGGGATAAGGCGGATTTCGATTTCTACACCGCGCAGGCTGTCGCCATAGGTCTCACGGATGGCGTTCGCGACATCCCGGGCTGGTGGTACGCGGTCGCGCAGGTCACCGCGGCTGCGGCCATAGACCGTGAAGATCTCCGAATTCTGAAGCATGTCCGAGACAAGGACGATGCGACGGCCCGGTACGGTGCGGTCAAATTGCGGGTCCTGGCTCAGGCGGGCGATCGCCTCGATGATCGGGCTGTTTGGTGCATTCTTGGGGCTGATCAAGTCAGCCAGGGCACGGTCCAGCGGGCCTGAGAAGAGATATTCATAACGCGCCTGGACACGGTCCGGATTGCGATAGAGCGGATTGACCTGCTCTCCGGCGCCCGGATTGCACAGCGAGAAACGGTTGGTGTTGCGCAACTGCCCGCTTTCATTGAGCTCGTAGAGAGAGAGGCGTTCGCCGACCTCGAGCGAGTCGCGTTCGGACAGGATGACTCCTTCGATCGAGCCAGCCTGCTGCGGTGAATAAAGGTCCGTCTTGTCGATGATGACGACGCGATGGGGCGGTGTGACACCAACCATGCAAAGCGTATCACTGTCATACTCGGCTGGCTTCAGGATGAAGGCTGCGTAGCTGATCCCGCCAAGGATCGCGGCAACAATGATCAGGTTGAAGAACCCTACGATATCGCGTCCCGACATTTATCCCCCCGTCGCTCCGCTGGATGCCCCCGGCCCGGTGAGCCGGAGGCTTGTTCGTGGACTTTAGCGGCGAACGCCCGGTCCGGCGAGATCTGCGTTGACGTCACGCAGAACTTCATTGGCCTCGACCAGCAATTCCAGCTCGGCCTCGGATATTTTCTTGGCGTCCTTGAAGCCCGCTTCCGTGCATTTCTGCAAGTCACGTGCGGCACTTTCCAGGCGCTTGGTGACACCGCCATACCCAAGGATAGGGTCAGAGAAAGTGCGGCCCTTGTAGGCTGCAATGGCGGCAAAGGTCGTACCCAGGATGAAGAGCAGCAAAGCTTCCAGCGTCTGAAAACCGAACGGGTTCATCCGGGCTTCCGTAACAGGTGCCAGGACCTCTCCGGTTGTTTCAGCTCCGCCAAGCGCCAACGTTGCGGCGTTGAACTCCAGCAAGTCCCTGAAGTGGGCTGCGGTCAGGTTCAGCGCGATCAGAGCGATGGAGGTCGCGACGATCAGAACCGCACCCATTGCCATATGCATCGGGCGATGAGGGTTGGTCATCAGGCGCGAGCCGAGGAAGCCGATCAGGAAGAAGGCTGCGATGACATTGGTGAAGGACACGGTGATCGCCTGCAGCCAGCCACCCAGCAGGCCCAGATCAGAGCCCTTGGAGAAGAAATAGGCATTGGCCAGTCCCTCGAAGAGGACCAGGGAGGCCAGAACCGAGAAGTGCAGGATGTGCGACTTCGGATAAACGGCTGCACGCTCGATCGGCTTTCGACGGCCGCGCGGCTGGGCTTGTCCCTCGGCGACTTCCTGCGGCGGCTCGATTGCGCCGTCCCAGGTTTGTCGGAAGTGCAGCAGATCGGCATGGCGTGCCTGTGCCAGCGACTTGGCATTGTCCAGCCGAGTCATCTCGACCGGCGAATGCATCTGCCGATATTTTTCTAGCTCGTAATTACCGTGCCCGGCGTCTGGCGACGACGGTCTTGGCGGGAATTGGATTGGAGCTTCAGCGGTCATGGCCTCCCCCGTTTTCAGCTCACCGGAATGGTTCGAGTAATAGGGTTAAGAGCCAAATGTGGCGCACAATGGGGCAGTTTTCGGCGATTTGGCGATCTTTCGATAAAATGGCCATCAGGACTTGCCGATAACGCTTCGAAGCATCAGATATATAACAGAATTCACATGGGGAGAGTGATGATGAAAAAAGGTGGATCCAGACGCGATTTTCTCAAGACAGGCGCCGCGGGCATGGTCCTCGCGGGCGGGGGATCGGCCGCATTGGGGCAAGAAAATGGCGCCTCATCCGCGAATCCGGAGACCGAATCTCCCCTAACAGAAGAAACCATTCGCTCGGCCGAGGCGATTTTCGATGTGCGCTACACGGACGCTGAACGCCAGATGATGGTGGATGGCATGGAGGCGTGGATTGACCGCATGAGCCGGTTCCGCCGCATCTCCAAGCCCAACGAGCTCGCGCCGGCCTGTTCCTTTGATCCGCGCCTGCTCAATGTCGACTACCCCGAGCAGGACAATCAACTTGTTCGTTCCGGGCAGGATGCAGGTCAGTTGCCGTCCGGTGACACTGACATCGCCTTTGCTCCGGTCTGGCGCTTGTCACAGTGGATTGAACGGCGCCAACTCAGCTCCCGCCGCCTGACCGATATCTATCTGGAGCGCATCAGTCGCCATAATGGTGTGTTACAGTGTTTTGTCACAGTGACGCCGGAAATAGCGCGTGCCCAGGCGGATGATGCCGACAGGGAAATCGCCGCCGGACAGTATCGAGGCGCGCTGCACGGCATCCCCTATGGCATGAAGGACATCATCGATATTGCCGATATCGCTTCGACCTGGGGTGCGACACCGTATCGGGACCGGGTCGCCAGCGGGACCGCCTTCATCGCAGATCGTCTGCGCGAAGCGGGTGCTGTATTGCTGGGCAAGACCACGAACGGCGCGATTGCCTATGGTGATATCTGGTTTGACGGTGTGACCAAGAATCCCTGGAACCCGGAAGAGGGCTCTTCCGGTTCGAGCGCCGGGTCTGCCTCGTCGACAGCGGCCGGCCTGGTCGCTTTCTCGATCGGCACCGAGACGCTCGGTTCCATTGTTTCACCGTCCAATCGCTGCGGCACGACCGGCTTGCGTCCGACATTCGGACGTATTTCCCGCCACGGCGCCATGGCCCTGTGCTGGTCACTCGACAAGATCGGTCCGATCACACGTTCGGTGGAGGATACCGGCCTGGTGCTCGAAGTCCTGAACGGTTTCGATCGCCAGGACCCCGGAGCCATCGACATGGGTTTTTCTGCGGACTTCACCCGTGATGTGCGCGGTATGCGCGTGGGCTTTGACCCTGCCTGGTTCGAGCAGGGGTCGGATGCGGATCGCGCCACGCTGGAGGCCGCACGATCTGCCGGTGTAGACTTGGTCGAAATCACCTTGCCCGACCTGCCATACGACGCGCTTTTTGCTGTGGTTGAGGCGGAATCCGCGGCGGCCTTCGAGGAACTCACCCTGACCGATCAGGATGACGACCTGCGCTGGCAGGCACCGTTCGCCTGGCCCAATACCTGGCGCCAGGCGCGTTTCATTTCAGCCATAGATCTGATCAATGTGGACCGTTTCCGGCGACAGGTTATGCGGGAGATGCATACATTGTTCGAAGGGTTGGATGCGATGATCGGTCCGAATTTCGCCGGTGCGATGCTGACGATCACCAACTATACAGGGCACCCCCAGCTCGCGATAAAATCCGGCTTCAACGAGATCGCCAGCCGTGCTGCCTTCGATGTCGAGCCGGCCATTCCGGACACGCTGTATCGTGTGCCCCAGACGACCTCGCTCTGGGCGCCATTGTTCCAGGAGGGGAACATCCTGGCGCTGGGGCGTGAAATCGAGAACCGGTTGGGTGTTGCCGATATGCGGCCGCCGCTGTTCAGCTAGGAAAATCCATGATCCTGTATGATTACCATCAGGCGCCGAGTCCGCGCCGCGTCCGCATGCTGTTGGCCGAAAAGGGGATCGAGGTCGAGACCCGACAGATCGATCTCGGCGCCCGTGAGCAGTTGGGTGATGCATTCCGCAAGATCAATCCGCGCTGCACGGTGCCAGCCCTGGCGCTCGATGACGGCACGGTGTTGTGTGACAGCATGGCGATCACCCGCTATTTCGAGGAAATGCGCGCGGAGCCGCCAATGCTGGGCCGTGATCCGGTTGAAAAGGCCCTTGTCGCTGAATGGATCGCTCGGTGCGAGCAGGAGGGTTTCTTCGCGGTCGCGGAAGCCCTTCGCAACAAGGCACGTTCCTTCGCGGATGCTGCGCTGACTGGCCCCAAAGCCTATGCCCAGGTGCCGGAGCTGGCCGAGCGCGGTCGAGCCCGGGCGCAGGATTTCCTGGCTATTATGGACGAGCGGCTTGCCGAGAGTGCATTCCTCGCAGGTGATAACTTCACCGCTGCGGATATCACAGGCTTCATTTTCGTGGAGTTTGCTGCCTGGGTGAAAGTCATGCCGAACGAGGCGCAAACGCACCTCCTGGCCTGGTACCAGGCGGTCAAGGCGCGACCCAGCGCGTCGGCCTAGCGCGGATAGATCCTGTCGCCCTCGAGGCGCACCTCGAACAGGTCCGGTCGGGAATAATGCCCGGCCGGGTCACAGGCGGATTTTGCCTTGCGCACTTCTTCCAGATCCGCTTCGGCCATCAGGATGGTCTCACCATCTGCCGGTCCTGCGATGATTTCGCCGCGTGGATCGATGATCGCGCTCTGGCCGGTGTGTTCGAAGGCGCTGAGTTCGCGGAAACGTTCCGGCACATGTTTGGTCAGGCGCAGACCGGCCGGAGCGATCACATAGGCGCCGGCCTGGCTTGCAAAAGCGCGTGACAGCAGGATCTGTCGTGACCAGACTGGATCACTGGGCGCCGTTTCCGGTTCGCGTCCGGGCCAGCCGGCCACGTGGATCTGGGTGCCCTGGCAGATCAGGGAAAAGCCGGGCAGGACGATATTGTGCTCCCAGCAATTGAGACCGGATAGTCGACCATAGGGGCGCTCATGGACCTTGAGGCCCTTGGCATCACCATCCGCCCAGACCGAGCGTTCGTGATGGGTCGGTTTGATCTTACGGTGGCGCCCCAGCAATTCTCCGTCCTTCGAGATGAAGACCAGGCTTGCGTAGATGCTGCTCTTCGTTGCCGGGTCGAGTTCGGCGATACCGATGACGACATCTGTTCCAGCCAGTTTGGCCGCCTTCCGGATGCGCGCCATTTCCGGCCCGTCAAGGAGCACGGCGTTTTCCAGATAGAGCGCTGCAGCTTCCCACCAGAGTTCGCTCAGTGGCGCTTCGATGAAGAACGGATAGCCCGGCAGCCAGGTCTCGCCGAAAGCTGTTACATCGGCTCCCTGCTTGCCGGCCCTGGCGATCCACTCACAGGCCTTCTCGGTCGATGCGGCCTTGTCGAAGAATACTGGGGCAGCCTGAACAGCGGCCAGCTTGATCTCGCTCATTGTGAGGCGTCCTCGCGGGCAGGGTCATGGGTTTCGAACCAGCGCAGAATTTCCGCGACCTTGGTCAGCAGGCGGCTGGGCCGGGAATTGGAAATGCCGTGGAAACTGTCCGGAATGGTGACGAAGGCCGTTGGAACGTCCTGAACGCGTAGTGCCGTGTAGTACTGTTCGGCTTCCGAGCCAGGTGTGCGGAGGTCGGCTCCTCCTACCATCACCAGCGTCGGCGTCTCGACATTCCCCACGAGCGATAACGGCGAACGACGCCAGTATTCCTCCGGGTCCTCCCAGGGCGGGTTTTCGAACCAGTAGCGCAGGAAGAAGGGCGGAAGGTCCGAGTGCAGCACGAAGCTCGACCAGTTGATAACCGGCTTGACCACCGCTGCTGCAGCGAAGCGATTTGTCGTGCCAATGGCCCAGGCCGTCAGTGTTCCGCCGCCAGAGCCGCCCGTGATGAAAAGGCGTTCAGGATCGATAAAGCCTCGGTCGAGCATGTAGTCGATAGCGCCCATCAGGTCGTCATGATCATTGCCGGGATAGGCGTGGTGGATTTCATTCGCGAACTGGTCACCATACCCCGAGGAGCCGCGCGGATTGGTGTAGATCACGACATAGCCAGCCGCCGCCATCAGTTGAAATTCAGCCGAAAAGACAGGCCCATAACCAGAGAACGGCCCGCCATGGATCTCCAGGATTAGTGGATATTGCTGGGTCGGATCAAACTCGGGCGGGTAAAGGACCCAGCCCTCGATTTCGAGCCCGTCATGCGGTGAGTTGAAATGGATTTCTTCCGCATCGGAGATGTGGATTCCGGCGAGGGCGTCCGAGTTAACATCGGTAAGCTGCACGAAGCCCTGATCTGCCGTGCCCACAAACAGCTCGGCCGGGCGGGTCGCGGTGATTCCGGTGATGGCCAGGGTGCCATCAGAGGCAACGCTGTAACTGCCACCTGTATAGGGGCGACCGAACACGGGATCTCCCAGCCCGCCTACCAGGGGTTCGAGACGACCATCCAGGTGGATGCGGGCGACCACGGTATCGCCGCTGTCCTCGTACTGAACGTAGATGGCCTGACTGTCCGAGGACCAGGTCGGATTGGCGAGGGAGCGATCCAGATCGGCACTCAGTACGCTGTGTTCGCCGGACTGGGTGTCTAGCAGCGAGAGGCGCGTATTGTGATACCCCATGCGCTGATCATCATAGCCCAGATAGGCGATGTATCGCCCATCGGGTGACACGGCGGGTGCAGTGTCCGGGCCAAGCCTGTTTGTCAGTTGCATCCAGCCGTCTTCGGCCAGGTCGATGCGGTAGAGTTCGGTATTGGGCGGGTCTGTCTCTCGCTCCCGGCGGTCCGCGGAAACTATGAGTGACCGGCTGTCCGGTTCCCAGGCCAGGGCGTCAATACCAGCAGTAGCGGTTTGGGTGAGGGGGGTAATCCGGCCGGAGCTTGCGTCCATGATGAAAATTTGCCGATCGCCATAGGGCAGGGTGCCAAATCCATCGAGACGGAAAACCAGTCGGTCTTCAACCTGTGCCCGTGCTGCCCAGCGCTCTTCGTCTGCTTCTACACCGAGACTGGCAGGCTGTGGTGCTGCGCCACCGACAAAGCCGACAAAAGCGAGCATGGAACCATCGGGCGACCAGGCCAGATCATTGAGACCACCGTCCAGGCGGGTCAGTGTCGCTCGACGACCGGAGGTCGGATAATATCGGATCAGGCTGGCGCCGTTTTCGTTCTGGAGGACATAGACAAAACTCTCACCATCCGGCGCCCAGAGCGGCGCTGAGGAAGTTTCATCACCGGGTGTCAGAGAACGTTGTTGCGAGCCGTCAGCCCGGCTGAGCCAGACATTGGACATGCCCTGATCGGCACCACGGTCATTTGAACGCCGCACATAGGCGATCCATTCGCCGTCGGGCGAGATCTGGGGTGCTGCTATGGCTTCGAGCTCGAACACGTCTTCAGGCAGAAACGGGCGGGAGACATCGGCAGTCTGGAGCGCTCCGGCGGCGAGGATCGCCGCCCAGATGGAAATCGACACAGCATACTCCCTGGGTATCTAACTGAAAATCGGCAGGCTGAAGGTCCTGCGGTAGTGAACCGCAAATCGCATTGAATTCCAAAATAAAAAGGCCGGGGCGATAACCCCGGCCTTGTCCTTGTGGTGTTGGAATCTACTAACGGGAGATCGTGAACTCGATTCCGATAGTCCGGCCCGGCTTCAGCGGGGACAAGGTTCCGACCGCCGGATACGCCCCGAACGGCGCATTCACGCCATCATTGAGACTGGGCAGACCGAACAGCGGAGCGACATTGCCGCCAAAGGGCAGCTGGGTGTCGCCACCCGCCTGGACTTCATCCAGCAGGTTGCGACCGAACAGAGAGATCTCGAGGCCGTCGACCGGGGTGTACCAGGTCAGGTTGGCATCGAGCATGTCCGCTTCCTGGATCCAGCCGAAATTGCTGTCCGTGTACGCGATACGATCACGGTGCTGAAGATTGACGCGGGTCGACACCGTACCGGAGTTACCCAGATCGAGATCGTGGATAAAGCCGATGCCCCAAGTGGTTTCCGGGACACGTGGCAGGGCGAGAGCCAGGTCCGCACCATCGACGAGTCCGCCTGGATCTGCGGAGATGTTGAAGGCGACGGAGTCATATTCGGCATCGATCAGACCAAGATTGGCCATGATCAGGAAAGTGTCGGTCAGCGCATAACGACCTTCGAATTCAAAGCCGGAAATGCTGGCATCTGCCGTGTTCAGGATGGTCTGGACGACACCTGCGGTCGGATCGGAGGCGTTTACCTCACGCTGCATGTCCGCAACATCCGTAAAGAACGCGCCAAGGCTGAACTGCCCGCGACCATCTTCGGTTTCATGACGAAGGCCGATTTCGTAGCTGTCCACAGATTCTTCATCGAACGCGTAGGCGCCACCATTGCTGGCCACGATGGCCTCGAACGGTGCAGGTGCGGTGATGCGGAAGTTGTAGCCGCCGGAACGGAAGCCGCGCGTGTAGTTACCATATATGTTGGTGTTCTCACCCGGGAACCACTGGAACCCGATTTTCGGCGTAACGTTCGACCATTCATCAGCATCGGTGAAGCCGTTGTTTTCACCCGGAACAAACGGGTTGGTGCCCGTGAACGGGCAAGTGCCGGCGACGATCGAGCACTCTGGCCGGGGCCGGATATAGGTGATGCTCGCGTCTTTTTCCTCGTTCTAATAACGAAGCCCGAAGCTTGCGATGAAAGTCTCCGTCACATTCCAGTCAAGCTGACCGAAGAGGCCGAAGACCGTGTGGTCTTGGCGGCCACCGCCGAAGAAGCGTGCAGCAGAGACGGTCGGCAGATCACGGGTCTCGGTATAGGCGATCTCCTGATCGAAATAATAGATGCCGGTCGTTACATCGACATTGCCGAACGTGCCCGCATACCGAAGCTCGTTGGAAATTTGTTCCTGCGTGGTTTCGGAACCCGAGTGGAAGAAGAAGCCCGGTGTCGAATCGATATCGCCATAGGAGCTGCCTTCGGAATCACGGAAGCCGAAAATATTGGTGATCGTGCCGTTACCGAAATCAACGTTCAGGTCGGCGCGTATCGAACCCAGCCATGCATCTGATTCATAAAACCCACGTTCGTCGATCGAGAAATCGAACGTGCTGCGTTCGAAAATACCACGGTTCTGAGTTGAAGGGCCGTCGCCATCGCCGGAAGAGTTTTCCAGCTTGGCTAGGATGGTGAGATCGTCACTCGGCGTCCACTCAAGCGAACCACGGATGATGGTGGCTTCATTGGCACCGTGGTCGGAGCCGTCGAGCAGATTGGTGAAATAGCCACCATCGTCGTTGCGGTACATGGACAGGCGACCATTCAGGACACCTTCTACAATCGGCCCCGAAACATAGCCCTGCAGGGTGTGAGCGCTGCTGCCGCGGTCGTCATCCATGGGGCCTTCGAACGTGTAGCGCGCACCCCAGGTGAACTCGTCCGTCGGCGAACCGGTATTGATGACGATCGCGCCGCCGGTCGTGTTGCGACCGAACAAAAGGCCCTGGGGACCACGGAGAACTTCGATGGAATCCAGATCGAACATGTCGAAGACAAGTCCGCCATTATATCCCATATACACGCCGTCAATGAAGACGCCGACTGTCGGGTCAATCGACGGAATGGACGAATTCACGCCCAGGCCCCGAATTGAAAAGTTCGCGGTGCCTCGCGACGTTGCAATGTCATCGAGAGTGACGTTGGGAATGGAATAGCTCAGGCTTTCCAGATCACGCATGTTTAGCGCGTCCAGGGTATTGGCGTTAAACGCAGATACCGAAATGGCGACGTCCTGAACGTCTTCCGCATCCGGTCGTTTTGTTGCCGTTACGGTGATTGTGTCAGAGATGACACTTTGAACGCTGCCTCGGCGTTGTTCCTGGTTGTCCTGCGCGATGGCGCCTGATGCGCAAATCGCAATGGCACTAGCGCCCGCAAGGAGCGCTTTGGTGATGTCGAGTTTCATGTTTTCTCCCCTAATTATCGATCCGTCTGTATTTGTTGCCTCAGTCCGGGCGGCATGCCTTCGATAGCTTTCGGTCACGATCCTTCAGAACCAGACTGTCTCGACCGTTCGCGCATCGAGCACTCATTTCGGTCGGTGTGTTGGCTGAAGCGAAGCTGCTTCTTGTTCGGGTGTGGTCTTTTTGTTTTCTCCTCCTCAAGACCTAGACTGACGCATCTGGTAGTCCAGCGGGCCAGCGCATCTAAATCAGACAAGATAAGCATCTGGGCCGACACCGCGGGATGAAGCCTAATCTAGTTTCCTCTTATAGGTAAACGCGTAGACGACCGAACTTTTCCACTTTGCTTCGCAAGTGATGGATTAATTCACGTTTGCCCTTTTCTATCAGCGTGACTTAGCCGTCTTGTCAGACTTGTTAGGCCTTTCGGCTCGGTGTTATCTAGGTCAGTGTCATGAGTTGTTTTTTAAGGTGATTTTCACCACTAGAATCGGGCAATGGGTGTTAGGCGGACTGCCGACGATCATGGGTAGAGAGAAGGCGAGATGACACAGCGTACCAAACGACTTCTCCTAATGGCCGCCGGGGCCTGGCTGGTATTGACCGCGCTGGCCGTGAATTTTGGTCCGGTTTCCGTAGGAACACTTGAGCGTCGCCTGCAGGCCAATGCCCAGGATGCGCTGGATCGTCGTGGCTATAGCTGGGCTCAGGTTCGGATGGATGGCCAGGTTGCCACCTTGACCGGCGCAGCCCCCGACGAAGATCAACAGCAGGCTGCGATCGCGATTGTGCGTGCCTCGACCTGGTCTGGTGGCCGCGTTGCCGGTGGAATTAGCCGTGTTGTCGATGAGATGGTCGCCGAGACCCGATCCCGTGGCTTTTATATTCGCGGCGATATGATTTCCGCAGGCCGTGTCCATATCAGTGGCGGCGCTGCAACCGATGCCATGCGTCAGGAAATCGGCAGCTTTTCCTCCGCGACATTTTCCCAGGGTTCCGCAGTGGACCTGACGATTGTTCCGGGCGGTGAGGAAATCGCTGGCTGGGACGAAGCGGTCAGGAGATTGCTGGGTCAATTGGCGCGCCTTGAGCAAGGTTCCATTTATCTTTCCGGCACTTCCGCAGCCCTGATCGGCGAAGCGGCCAACCCGCAGATCGCCCGTTCGGTGACGCGCGCCCTGGTCAATATGCCCGAGGGATATGAAGCCGCTTCCGTAGTGACTCCGTCCGGAGCGCCGGCGGAAGTTTCCATCGCCGGAAGCGCGGGATGCCAGACTGTTCTGCGGGCAGCTCGCAGTGCTGATGAAGACGAATTACGTTTCGACCATGGCGGTGTTGAACCCAGCCCCTTTACTGAAGTGGCGCTGCGACGCATGGCTCGTGTTTTCCAGGCCTGTCCCGGAGAGCCCACGTTGCGGATCGGGATTGGCGTTGAAGAAGGCGGTGCGGAGTTGGCTGCGAGCCGGGCTGACCGCGTGCGGGCGTTGATGGTCCAGGCCGGAGCGCCAACCGAGAGATTGAATATCGTACTGGAGAACAATCAGGTCCGATTGCTTCAGTTCGAAGTGGAAAGCGATGAGGGGTAGGCCATGTTTTGGTTGATCTGGCAGATGGGACTGATCCTGTTGGCAGCGTTTGCGCTGGGCCTGTTCTTCGGAAGACAGATTTGGAGCGGTGAGGCGCGAAGCGCTGAAGCTGACCAGGCTCTGGCGGAAGCGTCCCGCCTGCGCGCGGAAAATGAAAACCTGGCCCGTCGCCTAGGTGAATCCGAAGCCCGCCAGAAAGATGTCTCGCCAAACGTGCAACCCGTGCCGGCGCAGAGTGCACCCGCGCCAGCGAAAGCCGAGGCGGATACCGGGGCAGTCAACGCAGACGAGCAGGAACCAGATCCGGCTGCCGAGACACCCACTCCGAAAGTGGTCAAGCCGACCCCCTCCGCCAAGCGCGGGAAGACTGCGGCGAAGCCCGCCAAGGCAGATGCTCCAGCTGACGATTTGACGAAGATCAAGGGCTTGGGCCCAAAGGCCGCTGCGGCGCTGCATGACGGCGGCGTGACCCGTTTCGCCCAGATCGCCGCCTGGTCCGACACGGATGTTGAAGACTGGGATGCCCGCATCAATGGACGCGGCCGGATTACCCGGGATGACTGGGTCGGGCAGGCCCGTTCTCTCGTCGGCTAGCCATGCGGTCTGCGGATGATTTTCATGCGTTTTGTGCTGCTCTTCCGGCGACCAGCCATGTTGTTCAGTGGGGGGGGCATGATGTCTGGAAGGTGGGCGGCAAAGTCTTCGTGATCGCGGGCTTCAGTGAGGAAGAGGGGCCCCGCCTTTCCTTCAAGGTTTCGGACATCTCCTTCGAAATCCTGCAAGACCAGCCGGGCCTGCGGCCGGCGCCTTATCTTGCGTCGCGGGGAATGAGCTGGATCCAGCATTATGAAGAGCCGGGCCTCGATGATGCTGCGCTGCGCGACTATATCCGCGAGAGCCACCGTCTCGTGGCGGCGGGTCTGACCAAGAAGAAGCAGAGAGAGCTGGGCCTGCTCAGCGACTAGTCGATTTCTGCGTAGTTGAGGACATCGATTGCGTTGTAGGCGTTCCGATCCTGCGGCATCTCACCCGTTCGGATAAGGATCTCCAGGGAGACACGCTTCTCACCGGCATCGCCGTCAAAGTGTACGCCGAGGCCAACTGACGTGCCTGAACGTCCTCCGGAACCAAATCTGTGGCTGACACCCGTCCGAACGCGGACTGGGTCGCGCTCATTGCCGTCACGCGAGCTAGAGACGACGAGGAACCATTCGCCATCATTGAGCAGCGTGACTTCTGCAGCGCGCCGAAGAGCCATGTCCTCCGCGTCACGAAGGGACATGTCCGAGCCCGCATCGAAGTGAATCCGGAAGCGATCGCTCTCGATCTGCTGTTCCGAATAACCGCGGTCACGGCCGTTCGCAGGGGCATAGGTCGTCGGAGTGTTAGCGCAGGCGACAAGAGCCGCAGACGCCAGGATGGGAGGCAAAACACGCATTTGAAATTCCTTCACGCTGGCCCTATGAAAGCCCGTCGCGGCAGCTGGATCAATCCTCATTGGCGAGGTCGTCGAGCGGGGGGGCGGCATTGGCGAGGTCGTCGAGCGGGGGGGCGGCAAAGGGTGATAACTCGGCGTTGCCATAGGTCTGGGTGAAGGCCTGGTGTCGGGACCAGTCGACCAGCATCTCCAGATAGCCCTGCGCATATCCCAACCCCTGGCGGCTACCGTCCTCGGCTTCGACAAACCGCGTTATCCCGTGATCCGTGTCCGGGAAGAATGCGATATCGATGATGTGTCCATCGCTCTGCAATTCGGTCAGGATCTGGCGCGTCGGGGCCGACGGCGCCTCTCGGTCCGCACCGGCGAGCACCCACAGCATGGGGACACCGACCTTGCGCAGGACGGGCACGGGTTCATGGCCCCAGCTGGTGCCAACGCCAAGGAAGCGATAGCCCATCCGGAATTGCCACAGCGGTCTCATGGTCATTTCGCCGGTTATCTCTCCGCGCATCTCCTGGAACCAGGCTTCATCGCCCCATTCGCGGCGAACTCGGGCGAGGTCTTCAGCTCCGTCCTGGAAATTCGAGGCCAGCAGCCGGCCGGTGATGTCGGTGACCTGGCGGGCGCGGTCCAGCACCGCGTCATCATAACCGGCCTCCCGCAATTCCATCTGCACCTGCTCGCGGTCCTCGGCCAGCGGGCTTTCCGCCAGTCCGAAGCTGGCGATGACAAAATCGGGTTGGCTGAGGGTCGCTGCCAGTGGCGCGACCCATCCACCCTGGCTGCCCCCGAGATAGCCGGAGCTCGAGGCGCGCCCGGCGGCCAGTTCCAGGGCAGTTCGGTGCGCGGCTGCCGCATCCGCAGCCAACAGGTCGAAGTCCTGGGTGTACTCCCCCGTCGATGCGCCTGTGCCCCGCTTGTCATAGACGAAGGCACCGATGCCATGGGCCGGCAACATCCGCTGCAGGAAGGCATAATCCCGCGCGCTCCAGTCTTCCGATCCGTGCACGAGGACAACGATCGGCACCGGTTCGTAGCCCGCTGGCATGACCAGGCGGCCCGCGAGCTCTTCGTCCGCGCCTGTAAAGCGGACGTCCTGAATATCATGGGAGATGCGGGTCGCATGACCCTGCAGGCTATCAATGCCGTTGATCTCTATCCCGTCATCACCGCAGGTGGTCATTGCCAGCCGGGCGGTGTGGGGCAGGTCGCTCCAACCCGTTGTGCCCGTCCAGACGCCGTCCTCGTCGCGGCTGACGCGGCCCACTTCGCCCGACATGACACGCCAGCGCAAATGATCCGAACTGGACAGGCCGACATCGATCACATCGCCGGTAGCCACGCGGTAACTCCCGACCAGACAGCGCATGTCAGCGCTGATCTCGTCATCCGATGATGAACATGCCGCGAGCGTGATGCTGGCTGCCAGTGCAACACTAAAAAAGCGCATGGGCCTCCTCCTGATCCAATATCAGCTTAGCGGAGAGAAGGGGCCGACGACCAGCTTATTCTGCCAATTCTGCCTCGATATCGACGCCCATACGCTCCAGCATCACGATGGCACTGTCTGCGATGATTGTGCCCGGCGGGAAAACTGCGGCTGCACCCATCTGGCGCAGGACCGGCTCGTCGTCCGGCGGGATAACGCCGCCAACAATCACCAGAATGTCGTCACGCCCGTTGTCGCGCAGCGCATTGCGCAGCTCGGGTACCAGGGTCAGGTGACCGGCCGCCAGTGACGAGGCTGCAGCGGCGTGAACGTTTTCCTCCACCGCCAGTGCCGCAGCCTCTTGCGGTGTCTGGAAGAGCGGTCCGGCGACGACCTCCCAGCCGAGGTCGGCATAGGCCGAGGCGACGACTTTCTGGCCGCGGTCATGCCCGTCCTGGCCCAGCTTGGCGATCAAGATCTTGGGCTTGCGGCCGTGACGCTTTGCAAAGTCTGCAGCAAATCGTTTTGCCAGCTTGATGCGGTCATCATCACCTGCTGCGGCGGCATAGACGCCTTTGACCGTCTGGATCTTTGCCACATGGCGGTTGAAGGAGCGCTCCATCGCGTCTGAAATCTCGCCGACGGTCGCCTTGGCGCGTGCTGCGTCGACGGCCAGTGCCAGCAAATTGCCGTCACCCGCGCGCGCGGCATTGGCCAGCCCGTCCAGCTTGCTTTCGACCTCGGCGCTGTCGCGCTCCTGGCGCAGGCGTTCGAGCTTCTCGATCTGCTGTTTGCGAACCAGATAATTGTCGACCTTGAGAACCGGAACGTCCTCTTCCTCATCGAGGCGGAACTTGTTGACGCCGGTAATCGTCTGCTGACCGCTATCGATCATCGCCTGGGTGCGGGCAGCAGCTTCTTCAATCCGCAGTTTCGGGATGCCGGCATCAATCGCCTTGGCCATGCCGCCCAGCTTGTCGACCTCGGCGATATGATCGAGCGCCTTTGCGGCGAGGTCGTGGGTGAGGCGTTCGACATAGTGACTGCCGCCCCATGGGTCGGCGGTATCACACAGATGGGCCTCGGTCTGCAGCAGGAGCTGGGTGTTGCGGGCAATGCGCGCAGAGAAGTCCGTCGGCAGGGCCAGGGCTTCGTCCAGCGAGTTGGTGTGCAGGGACTGGGTGTGACCGTCTACGGCCGCGATGGCTTCCAGTGCCGTACGGCCAACATTGTTGAATACGTCCTGGGCCGTCAGTGACCAGCCGGAGGTCTGGCAGTGCGTGCGCAGGCAGATGGACTTGTCGGATTTCGGCGAGAACCGTTCCTTGACCAGCTTGGCCCAGAGCAGGCGCGCGGCACGCAGCTTGGCGATCTCCATGAAGACATTCATGCCGATGCCGAAGAAGAAGGAGAGGCGGGGCGCGAAAGCGTCCACGTCGAGGCCGGCATCCACACCCGTCTGGATGTATTCCAGACCGTCCGCGATCGTGTAGGCCAGCTCCAGATCCGCCGGCGCGCCGGCCTCCTGCATGTGATAGCCCGAGATCGAGATCGAGTTGTATTTCGGCATGTTTGCCGAGGTATAGGCAAAGATGTCCGAGATGATGCGCATGGAAGGCTGGGGCGGATAGATATAGGTGTTCCGCACCATGAATTCCTTGAGGATGTCGTTCTGGATCGTACCGGAGAGTTTATCCGGGCTGACGCCCTGTTCCTCGGCCGCAACGATGTAGAGTGCGAGGACCGGCAGGACCGCGCCATTCATCGTCATCGAGACGGACATCTGGTCGAGTGGGATGCCGTCAAACAGGGTCCGCATGTCATAGATGCTGTCGATCGCCACACCGGCCATGCCGACATCACCGGCAACACGTTCATGGTCACTGTCATAACCGCGGTGAGTGGCCAGGTCGAAAGCAACCGAAAGGCCTTTCTGGCCGGCGGCCAGATTGCGGCGGTAGAAGGCGTTGGAATCTTCCGCCGTCGAGAAACCGGCATACTGGCGGATGGTCCAGGGGCGTTGCCCGTACATGGTCGGGTAGGGGCCGCGCACAAAAGGCGCTGCGCCCGGGACACTGATCAGGAAATCAATGCCGTCACTGTCGCTGGCGCGGTATTGCGACTTGATCGGAATACCTTCCGCCGGTGTCCATTCGCGGCGCGCGCCACCAGTGCCGGTCTCCAGCGCGCCGAGCTCGATCTGAGTGAAGTCAGGGTTCTGCATTACTTCTCTCCTTCGCGGTTCGCCGTGACAGAGGCCAACTCGATCCAACGTTCACTCGGTTCTGAGAGGATTATTGTATTCTCGAGTAACACGACATGGTTCTGCCCGTTCGGTTCAACCGCCCCGAGGGCAACGGCCGTGCTGTCGCCATTGATGGGTTCAGCTTGAACAATGACTCCTGCTCTTTGCGCGCCATCGTCGTCCGTCCATATGGCCGGACGCGGCAGCGCCATCGGATGCACTGAAAGCGCGGGCGGCCGTTGGGCGAAGACTGCGCTACCTCGACCCACCATGTTCTCCTGCGCAGGAGAGGTCTGAACACATTCGATCGTTTCCCACTCTGACGGGATGTAGGGAAGTTCACACATCAATCTTTGCCCTCGAACGACGCTGCAAGGGAGACGGGGGCAAGCGGGCTATCGGGGGAGGTTGCCTCTCCCCATGCATCGCCGGTTTCAACCGGTTTGGGATCCGGGTCGGGGTACTTGGTGACGCCCAGAATAATCTCGCTGCCATCGGCAATCTGTTGCACCCGCGCTTCACGCGCCGCAGCGATCTCTGCCTGCAGCGAACCGTCTGCAAAAGCCGCCACTAGGCCGCCCTTGCGTTCGATATCCTGGAACTTGGTCCAGGCCTTCTGTGCGAGCTGCTCGGTCAGGTGCTCGTGCAGATAGCCTCCGGCTGCCGGGTCAGTGACCTTGCCGATATGGCTTTCTTCCGCGAGCAGGATATGAAGGTTGCGAGCCACGCGCCGCGCAAAGCTGCCAGGGCGTCCCAGGGCATCGGTCATCGGGCGGATGGTGATACTGTCGGCACCGCCAGCTGCTGCAGCAAAGCCCGCGCAAGCATTGCGGATCAGATTCGTCCACGGGTCCTTGGCGCTGAGCATGCGTCCTGCCGTAACGACATGGATGTTGGCGCGTTTAGCCGTTGCACCGAAGCTGCTGGCGATCTGCGCGAATACCCGGCGTGCCGCCCGCAGCTTGGCGATGGTGAGGTGAATGTCAGTGTCGGCTGCAAGCTTGATCTCGATGGCCTGAGACGCCTCATCCGCGCTCATGCCGCATTCACCCATCAAGCGCATATAGGCCGCGACCTTGCCGGCCATGACGGCGAGTTCCTGTGCTTCAGTCGCACCGGCCTCGAAGGCGAGGGCACCGTCAGCACGGAAGATCTTCAGTTTCGGAAACGCGGCCTGGCAGAGCTGAACGTGGGCTTTGGCCTTGTCGAAACACTCCGGATCCAAGTCCACATTCTGGCGTGCAGCGCGGCCGATCGGGTTGAGCCCCAGACCGCCCTCGAGCGTTTCACCGTCAATCCGACGACGCGCATAAAGTGCGAGCAGGTGATGGGCGTGCGTGCCCTGGCCCAGGATGACATCGAGGTGGATCGGAGCGAGAGACAGGTCGACTCCCTTGAGGGCCGCGTCCAACGCGTCGACATCATTCGCCGCGAGACCGGTTTCGCCCCGCGGGTCGAGATTGAGTTCCAGCTCCGAAACTCCGCCCATCAAATCTGCGAGAGCCGCTTCATTGGCAGTTTCCGGAGTCGCTTCAACGATGGAGGCGCGCATGCCCCAGGGCAGGTGTAGGTCGCGCTCACGCAAGTCCACGGCACCCGCATTGTCAGCCCGCTCGAAAAAGGCCGTGCCGCGATCAATACCATCCGCGCTGGCCCGCCCGAGTGTCTCGTCGAAATCCGCTCCGCGCAGGGCCTTTTCGGCCAGCGGGCGCCAGTCTTCGGCGGTTTTTGCGGCAAATCCCCCGGACATGGTGTGGATAGTTTCGCTCATCGGACAAATTCCTCGCGGCGCAATGATCCTGTTGGGCGGAGAAAAGGCATGAGAGGGGCCTGCGTCAAGTGCGCGATATGCGCATGGATAGTGCGCGAGCCTCTCCACCCGCCCCGGCCACCTTGCATGCTTTACATACAGCAAGGAGATCGTCATGTCCGAACAAAGCCCGCGCCTGTCACTTCCGCTCGTCATGCCGGACCAGGCCCAGAAACATGTCACCGTGAATGAGAGCCTGCTGCGTCTCGACACGCTGGTTCAGTTGAGCGTGGAGAGCCGCGTCCTCACGGCTCAGCCCTCATCGCCCGTGAATGGCCAGGCCTGGATCCTGCCGGCCGGAGCAAGCGGAACCGACTGGTCCGCGATGTCGACCGCCTCGATAGCGTTGTGGCGGGACGGTTCCTGGAGCGAGATTATTCCTCAGACCGGTTGGCAGGGCTGGGTGATTGATGAGGGCACTCGCTGTGTCTTTGGAGACGGGCACTGGACCGCAGCCTATGAGACTTCCGAACGCGTCCTGGCGCTTGGCGAGATGGGCGCACTGACCAAGGCGGTCTTGCTGGAGGAGGAGTTGGGCGCTCTTGCGGGCGCAAGCGTTCAGACGACGATCACCATCCCTGATCGTGCAATCGTCTTTGGCGTCTCCGTGAGAACCATCAGCGTGATCAACGGTGCCACCAGTTTCGACTGCGGCATAGCCAGCGAGACGTCCAAGTTCGGCGGATCACTCGGTATTGCCGCGGGCGCGTCCAATGTCGGTGTGATCGGCCCCCAGGCCTTTTACGCTGAAACGCCCGTTGTTTTGACGGCGAATGGGGGTGATTTCGCTGGCGGTACGGTGAGGGTAGCTATCCACGCCGTGGTGCCGGAAGCGCCGGACTAACCCTCAAACCCGCTCATGATCTCCCGCAGCACCGCCTGTGTCGTTTCCGTCATGCCGTGCCCGTTGACCGGTACAAGACGGAAGTCCGCATGCGGACAGGCCGCAGCCAGGCGGAAGGCGGACTGAGGCGGGCAGACCATGTCATACCGGCTGTGCAGGATCGCCATCGGAATGTCCGCGAGGCGGTGGGCGTCCTGGATAAGCTGGTCGGGTTTCAGGAAACACCGGTTCTGGAAGTAGTGCGCCTCGATCAGGGAATGTGAGGCGATATAGTCTGCGCCACGCTCGCGCAGGCTCTCCAGGACTTCCTGCGGCGAGTTTTCCAGGTAGGAGGTGCGGTCTTCATACTCAGTCCAGCGATAGACGGCGGAGCGCCGCAGTTCGTCAAGAGAGGCCGTCGCCAAGTTGGCCAGCAGCGGATAGCCTGCCGCCTGCTCCGCGCGCATGACATCCAGATACCAGTCCATGACGTTTGTGGCGCTTTCGCGTGCGGGTATCGGCACCGGGCTGATGAAGGCGTCCCACGCGTCCGGGAAGAAGCGCTGCAGCCCGTCCGGACTGTGCCACCAGTTCAGCTCACTCTCTGTGCCCAGGAAGACGGCCTGTACGACAAGTCCGCTGATCCGTTCCGGATGCGCTTGCGCGTAGGCGAGCGCAAGGGTGGAGCCCCAGGACGGTCCGTAGACAATCCATCGGTTCAGCCCGAGCGTGTCGCGAAGGATTTCGAGGTCGTCGATCAGATGAGCAGTGGTGTTGTGCTCGAGACTGGCGACCGGGCGGGATTGTCCTGCGCCGCGCTGGTCCAGCATGAGGATGCGAAACCGCTGGGGATCGAAGACCCGGCGATATTTCGGTGAACACCCCGAACCTGGCCCGCCATGCAGGAAGAGTAGGGGGATACCCGCCGGATTGCCGCATTCCTGCCAGAAGAGCTCATGCCCGTCTCCCGTTTCGAAACGGCCGGAATTGAAGGGGGTGATGTCGGGGAAAAACGCGCTCATCGCGCAAGCGTATGACTATTGCCCTGATAGTTCACGCGGATTGTCCAGTCGCAAACCTCGTCATCGGCGAGGCGCGCCTCGACCTCATGCATCATTACATCTGGCCCCTCCGCGATCGGGCTGAAAACACCATCCAGGCGTTCGGCGGCAAGTCGCAATTCGATCTGTGATCTCAGCGCCGGCTGATCCAGGGGGCAAGCTGCCCAGACAGACGGGTCCTCGGTGATGTTGAGAATGGAGTAGAGGCGCTCCTCTCTCGGCAGGTCCGCTGCCAGGCCCAGATGGGGGGACGCCCATACCGCGCCACCGGCCATCATGGCCGCAACGACAAGCGCTGCTCCTGCACGCATCAGATCAGATTGCATGACGTCCCCTCGGTCCCGCACGTGTTTTAGCGCCGCCAACATGGCGGGGCCAGATGCTGGCCGAGCTTGCAGATGGGAGCCGAGGCAGCGCGCGAAGACAAACCTGTTGAAAACCTGTCCGGAACCTCAACAGAAGTTCTCAAATGTCTAATACGGGCGAAATGCTGAGGACAGGTGCGCCGGGCGATGATCCCATCAACGGTTCAGCACACACACGGCATGAGATCGTGGGGCGCGGATCGTTCAATTGGTACAGAGAAAGGTCCCCCCAATGAAACATGCGATTCTCCCCCTCGCCATTGCTGCAACCCTGCTGGCAGGTGCCAGCGCTTCCGCGGCCGAGCCGACCCAGATTGTGGATTTCCATCCGGCAGATCTGGCGACTGAAGCCGGCCAGGCCTCTATCCGCGCGGATATCCTGCGAGCCGCTGAAGACGTCTGTGCGAATCGCGACACACGCGCCCTGTCACTTCGCTCCGACCAACAGGAGTGCCTGCAAGCCGCCGTCAGCGAGGGTGAGGCCCTGTTGCAGGAGCGTGTTCGTGAGGCCGGTTACTTCCATTTCACCGTCGCCAACATCCCGCGCGCCATTAACTAGACGCGCTACATATCTCGCTGAGAGGGTTCAGCGTTACGAAAGGGGGCTTGCTTGCAGGCCCCCATTTTCGTGTTCGTACGTACGAGCGGAGCCGGGCGGTCCGAGAAGGCTGTGAGCTTTGGGGGAATGGTGCCGCGAGAGAGAATTGAACTCTCGGCCTCACCCTTACCAAGGGTGCGCTCTACCACTGAGCTACCGCGGCGCTGGATCGCGAGATCGCGAACGAGAGACGGGCGTATAACGCAAGGTCGCGCGCCCGCCAAGAGTGTCTTGACGTAACCAGCTGCATTCGACATGACAAAACGCATGAGCGATACATCAAAAACACCCGCATCCGCCCGCAAAACCAAGCCAGAAGGCACACGTGAAGAACGTCTGGCCGAAGCCTTGCGTGCCAATCTTCGCCGCCGCAAGGCAGGCCGGTCGGCAGCGCCGACTGAACAGGATCGGGAAACAACTGACAATTCTGCCTCTAAAATACCCCCGGAGAGGTCATAATCCCGCCGGACTTGCCGGGCTATTTGCCGCGTATCTTGAAGTGAGGAGTTAAGATGGACCGTATCGTCATTCAGGGCGGCGCGAAGCTCAACGGGAGCATCAGTATTTCTGGTGCTAAGAATTCGGCGCTCAAACTCATGGCCGCTGCACTGCTGACGGACGAGCCGCTGGTGCTGACGCGTATGCCGCGCCTGGCTGATAGCCGCTTCATGGCGCATCTGTTGGCGCGACTAGGCGTGTCCGTGGAGGAGGGGCCTGGTCCGGAAATGACGCTGCATGCTGGTCGGATCGCTGACACGTATGCGCCCTACGACCTTGTCCGCAAGATGCGCGCGACTTTCAATGTTCTGGGCCCATTGGTTGCCCGCGAGGGCAAGGCCAAGGTCTCGCTCCCGGGGGGGTGCGCGATCGGAGCCCGTCCGGTTGACCTTCACCTCAAAGCCCTTGAAGCCCTTGGTGCACAGATCGAGTTGTCGGAAGGATATGTCGAGGCGACAGCGCCGAAGGGTGGTCTGGTCGGCGGTGAAATCGAGCTTCCATTCGCATCTGTTGGTGCGACTGAACATGCCATGCTCGCGGCCTCCCTGGCCCGCGGGGAAAGCGTGATCGACAATGCAGCCCGCGAACCGGAGATTGGCGACCTTGCCGATTGTCTCGCCGCCATGGGCGCTGAAGTGGAGGGCGCCGGTACTTCGACGATCCGGATCCAGGGGCGTGAAAGGCTCAGCGGCGTCCGCCACCAGGTTGTCGCTGATCGTATCGAGACGGCGACCTACGCGCTTGCGGTGGCCGCTGCGGGTGGTGATGTCGAGCTGGAGGGGGCCCGCTGGGAACACAATAAGGTGCTGTGGCGCGCGATGAGTGATGCGGGTGTCACGGTCGAGCCCTCGGATGCTGGAGTTCGGGTCGCCCGCAATGGCTCACAGATCGTCGGAACGGATATCGAGACCCAGCCTTTCCCCGGTTTTCCAACTGATGCCCAGGCGCAATTCATGGCCGTCATGACCATGGCGGAAGGCACCTCGGTGATCCGGGAGACGATTTTCGAGAACCGTTTCATGCACGCTCCGGAACTCACCCGGCTGGGTGCGGATATCGCTGTGCACGGGAACGAAGCCATTGTTCGTGGTGTGAAAAGCCTCAAGGGCGCGCCGGTCATGGCAACGGATCTGCGGGCCAGCGTCTCCCTCGTCATCGCCGGACTTGCGGCGGAAGGGGAAACCGTGGTCAACCGGGTCTACCATCTTGATCGCGGATTCGAGCGTCTGGAGGAGAAACTCTCCAAATGTGGCGCTCAGATTCGCCGGGAATCCGAATAGGAGCCTTCCTTGCCCAGGCCTGCCTTGCCACTGAGACTGTCCGCGCTGGACGAGAATGATCTCCAAACCATAAGCGCGACCCTTCAGGATGCCGTGGCGCAGCTGGGTGATTTCGAGTTTTCCAGGTCGGCACGCACTTTTACGCTCGCGCTCAACCGGTTCCGTTGGGAAGGCGGCGGTCGCAATGAGCGTGTCCGCACGGGATTGCAGATTGCCCAGGTGACGGGCGCTTGGTCACAAAACCTGCGCCAGGGCGCGGATGACGCCGTTGTCAATCTGCTCTCGGTCGGCTTTGAGTCCTCAGACGCGCCCTCCGGTGTTGTTGTCCTGGTATTTTCCGGTGGTGGAGAATTGCGGCTCAGTGTTGAATGCCTGGAAGCGGTGATGATCGACATCTCCGCGCCCTGGCCGGCATCGAGCCGTCCGGAACACGAGGCGGAGTGATCATGAGCGAGCATCGCATCATTCGAATCGACCTGGAGGCCGCAAGCCTGGGGCCGGGGGATGTGAATGCCGATCACGAGCGCCGCGTCGCCATCGCGGATCTTCTGGAAAGCAATCATTTCCGTCCCGAGGCCGAGGGACAGGGGCCCTATGCGCTTCGCCTGGCGATCGAGGATGATCGACTGGTCTTTGATGTGCGCCAGGAAGATGAGACGCCCGTGCATGCCTTTGTCTTTGCGCTGGGGCCGCTGCGTCGGATCATCAAGGATTATTTCCTGATCTGTGAGAGCTATTATGAGGCCGTGCGCGATGCACCACTGGCCCAGATCGAGGCGATCGATATGGGGCGTCGCGGTGTGCACAACGAGGGCTCCAGCCTGTTACGCGATCGTTTGACCGGCAAGATCGAGGTTGATTTTGATACCTCGCGGCGCCTGTTCACTCTGATCTGTGCCCTGCACCGCCGAGTCACAACATGAGCGCTCCATCCGTCTTGTTTGTGTGTGGCCGCAACGCCATTCGCTCTCCCATGGGCGAAGGGCTGTGGCGACTGGAACATGGCGAGAGAGCGAACGCCCGTTCCTGCGGGGTGATTCCTGCCGCTTTTGTCGATGGTTATACGATCTCGGTCATGGAGGAGCTGGATTGCGACCTGTCCGAGTTTTCGCCCATTGCCCTGAACGGTGTCGGTGAGCCGGCGGCTCAGATTGTGGTGTCTCTGTCGACCGCGGCGGACCGCACGGCGCGGGAATATGCCGAGCGGACGGGAGCAACTTTCCTGGCCTGGCCGATCGCCGATCCGAGCGAGACACCGGGGGATCGAGAGGCCAAGCTGGCGGCCTATCGGCGGACGCGCGACGAGATCCGCGAGCATATCCGCAGCTTCCAGCCCGCCTAAATGCGTGCTGGCCCTCGACTTTGACCGCCGACCGGGACTATATAGCGCCGCTCAGGCCGCCGGCTGGTCTGAACATCCAGATTTCGAAACCATGAAAGTGGAGCCGCATGGCGAAAGAAGAGTTATTGGAGTTCCCGGGTGAGGTGACGGAATTGCTTCCGAATGCCACCTTCCGTGTGAAACTTGAAAACGATCACGAGATTATTGCTCACACCGCAGGCAAGATGCGCAAGAACCGCATCCGTGTCCTGGCGGGCGACAAGGTTCTGGTCGAGATGACGCCCTATGACCTGACCAAGGGCCGCATCACCTATCGCTTCAAATAAGTCCGACAGCGTGGTTCCGCGATGACGAGAGCTGATCCGGTCGCAAGCCGACCACGCTTGATCCTTGCCAGCGCGTCGCCCCGGCGGCGCGATCTGTTGTGTCAGGCTGGTCTTGAGCCTGACAGTATCGAACCGACCCATATCGACGAGAGCGAAATCCCTGGCGAACTGCCGGGGCCGCTCGCCTTGCGCCTGGCGCAGGAAAAGGCCGCGGCCCACGCCGGTGCCGAGGACGGATTTGTCCTGGCGGCGGATACGGTTGTCGGTGTTGGTCGCCGCATCCTGCCCAAGACCGAGGACGCCGATGAGGCGCGGCGCTGCCTGGAGCTGATGTCCGGCCGCAGCCACCGTGTCTATACCGGTATCGCCGTCAAGGCGCCCGACGGTCAGCTGACCTCGCGCCTGGTGGAAACACGCGTGAAGTTCAAACATCTCAGCGCGCCGGAGATCGCGACCTATCTCGCCTCCGGTGAGTGGAAGGGCAAGGCCGGTGGTTATGCCATCCAGGGCATGGCGGGCGGCTATATCATCAATCTCATCGGCTCCTTCACCGGCGTGGTGGGGTTGCCGCTATACGAGACCATCAATCTTCTGTCGGGCGCGGGTTTTCCTGTACTGCTCCGGCAGGGCGAGGCTGAAACGTCATGAACCGCACCATCCTGATCGAGGAAAACATCGGCGAGACCCGGGCGGCCGTGGTCGAGAATGGCCGTATCGTCGAGCTGCACCTGGATCGCTGGAGCGAACAGGACAGGCGCGCCATCGAGGGCGAGGTCTATCGCGGCCGTGTGCGCAAGGTCGAGATGGCGCTCAACGCCGCCTTTGTCGATCTGGGCGTCGGCGAGGAGGGCTTTCTGCCCTTCGGCAAGTCCGGACGCCCCAAGGGCATGCATGAAGGTGCGGCCATCAAGGTGCGTATCGCCCGGGAAGCCTATGACGACAAGGGGCCGAACCTCGCTCTGATCGAGCTGGACGACGGGCCGGCACCGGAATGCCTGGAACCCGCTCCCATCCTGGCCCAGCGCCTGGTCCGCGCCTTTGGCGATGCCGAGGCCCAGTGGTCGGATGAAAGTGATCTGGACATGGATGAGGCCTTTGACGAGGCCCTTTCCCCGGCCGCCATGATCCCGGGCGGTGGTTCTCTCTATATTGAACAGACCCGGGCGCTGGTTGCCATCGATGTCGATGCGGATGGCCGCAAGGGGCAGGGCAATGCAACCAAGCTGAACCAGCAGCTCAACGTATCCGCCGCCAAGGAAGCCGCGCGCCAGGTGCGCCTGCGCGGACTGGGCGGTCTGGTCGCGATCGATTTTGTACACATGCGCGCGCAGCCGGATCGCAAGGCGACCGAGCAGGCTTTGCGCCAGGCCTTCAAGCGTGACCGCGCCAAAGTCGATGTCGCACCGCTCTCCCAATTCTGCATCGGTGAACTCGCGCGCCAACGCCGCGGGCGTTCTCTCGCCGAGCTGATGCTGGACAAGCGCGGAGAGCTAACCGTCGAGACCGAGGCCCTGCGTGCCTTGCGTGAAGCCACCTCGGCCCTGTCGCATTCGCGTAAGGCATCGGTGACCATCAAGGCCGGCCAGGATGTGTTTGACTGGCTGGAGGTTGACACGATCAGCTGGCGCGAAGCCTGGGGCGAGCGGCTTGGCCCGCTTCCCAAACTGCAGCTGGATGACAAGATGCGCCCACGTTCCGTCACTGTCCGCGCGGACTAGGAGTAAGATCGATGAAATGTCCCATCTGCCGCCAACCCGCGGATCCGGAATTCAAACCCTTCTGCTCCAAGCGTTGTGCGGACGTTGATCTGGGCCACTGGGTGTCGGGAAACTATGCCATTCCGGGCGAACCGGCAGACCAGGCGGAGGAGACGCCGTACAACAATCGCAATGAAGAATAGGGCCGAACTGCAATTGGCTGCGTCCGAGCGTCGTTGAAGCGTGGACAGGCGCAAATCATCACCGTATAAACCGCGCTCTCCGGCGGTTACAACCGCAGCGGAAACAGCGCCTGGGTAGCTCAGTTGGTAGAGCAGCGGATTGAAAATCCGCGTGTCGGCAGTTCGAGTCTGCCCCTAGGCACCATTCCCTTCTCGTTGAAACAATTGGATTTTTGATCTGGTCCGCAATGGATCTGCTGTCCCAGTTTTACAGCGATTTCTCCAGAGTTTTACAAAAAGCGTTCTCAGGAGGTTCTTTTCCCGATCTCACCGAGGACCACCACGGCCGCAGAAGCGGTGGATCTCCGAGCTGCGCGGTCGGAATAATGCTTGGCCATTTCAATGGTGATTCCGAGGATGCGGGCGATGTCTTCCGTCGACACGTTCGCATCGGCCAGATAGTTCCCGACCGTGTGCCGAAGTCCGTGGATCGTCAGCCCGCTGGGGATCTTTCCTGCTTTGATCAGTTTGTCGCGGAATGTGTGCCAGGAGGATCGGAATCCGCTCTCCGTCCAGCTGGTTCCTCTGGTGGTGCATGCAATGGTCAATGCCCGTCGTGGCGCTTTCGCTAGCACCGCTCTCAGCGGCGCCGGCGGCGCGAGCCATAGGTCGAACGAGTTCTTGTTTGGCCGGAAATTGAAGAGCCCTTCGCTGTAGTAGTCCCACCGGATGCGCAAAATGTCCGCCTCACGCAGCCCGGTGTACATCGCAAGGGCTAGGGGGACTTGCAGCTGAATAGGGGCCTCAGAGAGCACCACAGCGCATTCCTCCATTGTCCAGGGCCGGTTGGCTCGTTCCTTCTTCTTGTCGCGCTTCAGTAGGGATACGCCGGCCGCCGGGTTCGATTGCGCGAACCCTCGAGGGATGGACCAGGAAAACACCCGGCTCATCACCTGGATGATCATATTTGCTCGCCGGAGAGATTTCCTCGCCGCTTTGTCGCGGAGCTTGAAAATATCGGGGCCAGTAATTCGCTCGATTGCCAGGTCATCGATCGGTTTGAGGTAATTGAATACACGGGTGTCGTAATCGCGCCGTGTGCGATCGGCCAGCGCGTTCCATTCCGGTGACCGCTTGAACTCGCGAACTAGGCCTCCCCATGTGCCAGGCCGCGCGTTGGTCTCGTCGACGAGTGAAGCGCGATAGGCCCGGATCTCTTCAACGAGTGCCCAGGTTCCGTAATCGTTTTCAAAACGATGTTTGGTCTCACGGTCATACACATATCGTTTGCCTTTGACCTTTGGGCAGTGGAGGCCCTTGATGTTGACCTCCCCGCCGTCTTCAAGCCGCATCTTGGTCATCGTCACCGAACCGTTCTTCTACCCAATCCGTACCCGGGCCGGGGTCTCCACCGTTGTCTAGCTCCGCCTGTTCCAGATACCAGGCCCGTGCCCAAGCCTGCACGTCATCCGTGGGGTAGAGAAGCTTCTTGTTGTAACGCACTGGCGGCACTGTGCAGTGCCGGCGAAAAAAACCGGTGTTCATTCGACACATTGCCGCGCCCTCAGAGAGCGTCAGCATAAAGGGCGCGACACCGGGCAGGCCGGCCATTGCACGGGGGCGCTTAGCCATGCGAGCTCTCCTCTGTGGGTTCGGTAACACCGACGTCATCCGCGACTGTTTTATCGGTGTTCATTCCGCGGAGACCATTTCTGCACCGCCGCTGGGGGCCATGGACCGAAGCAGATCGATGATGCGGCGGCGCACAGATTGATCAGGAACCCGCTGGAATGCCTTGGCCAGGGAGAGGCCATCAGGGCTGGCAATGAAATCATAGAGCTCATCACTTGCATCAGAGGCGAGGGCATGTGACCCGTCCTCGTTCAGCCCCTCGTAGAAGTATGGAATGCCCACCTGTAGCGCCTGGGCCACGTGGAATAGGCGGCTGGCGCCGATGCGGTTTGTTCCGCGCTCATATTTCTGGATCTGCTGGAACGTGACGCCGAGGAGTTCGCCAAGCTCGGACTGGCTCATATCAAGCTGCGCGCGGCGCAACCGCAGGCGCGCGCCTACATGCTGGTCAATCGAAGTCGGTGCGCGGGCAGGGGTGATGGGATTCATGATGCGGTTTCCTGTTCTTTGACGGCATCCACGCGGGCCTCGTAAAGCTTCCGCACTCGGGCCTGCTCTTCTTCACGGAGATGGAGCCAGGCCTCGGTGTTCTGTGCCTTGCTCATGGCCGCATCGATTTCCCGTTTCGACTGGGCATCGTTGAGCCCTTGCTCGAGGCGTTCCAGCACCTGCTTGACCATGTAGTCCCGGTCAGCGTCCTGTTCTTCAGGCGTGAGGCTGCGGGCCCGAATGTCCAGCGCGCCATCGTTGCGGTTTCGTGCCGGCCACCCTGCAAGTTTCAGCTTGTCGCCTGGGCGCGCATCTTCGGGGACGTAGATCGATCCCAGCATGGAGGGGCTGCGTTCGTTCTTGCGTTCCTTGACGGGGTAGAGCCCGCCTCTGGTTTGTTGCTGGTCCATGGTTTCCACTTTCGTGTTGGACAGGGTGTGCAGACTCCGATCACGCTCTAAGGATGTTGTTCCTTGCGAGGTGATCGGATGGCGATTGGATTGAAGGGGGCGCTGGCCGCGCTTCTCGTTTGCATGGTGGGGTCACAAGAACAGGTCGCGGAAAATCAGGAACAGGAAGCTATAGCCGCCGAGAGCGACCACCGACAGGAACATGTAGAGCCACCTGAGGAGCCGTCTGATGCGCCTCTCGAGCTTGTAGGTCCTGGGCCAGTTTTTCAGTCGGATGTTGCTGCCCTCGACGCTCCGATCGAGGAAGACCAGGGAGATCGCGAGGCAGGCGCCGATGACGAGCAAGTAGAGCCAAAGGCGCTCGCTGAACACAGTTTGCGCGACCACAATGAAGGCTGGCGGTTCGACTGGCTCGGCTTGGGTAGTTTGATCGCGGCCGCCGCCGCCGTAGGGATTGCCTACATATCGTTTCGATACACGAGCCGTCTGACCAAGATCCAAACGCGAGCGTACCTTCATCATAGCGCGACCAGTTTTGAGTGGTCGGATGAGGACAACGCCTGGATTGTCGTGCTTGAAATCGAAAACTGTGGAGTGACCCCCGCGACTTTGGTCAGTCATCAATTCGGGTATTACATGCGGCCTGATACCGGTCGCCGTGACGGGTATGCTGATATCGAATTCGGAGATCAGCGGTCGGACAACTACGTTATTGGGCCATCCAAAACCGTGTCGGTTCCCTTCACGCTCGACGATTTCGGCAGTGATGAGGCAATCGAAGTTGAGCGGGGAGGGCAGGAGTTGGTTGTGGCTGCGGAGTTCGAGTACCTGGACATCTACAACCGACCACAGACGACCCGCACCATCATCGGCGTGGTCAAGACACTGATGGACCCCGAGGGTATCAGCTATCTGCAGCTGCCGCTCGCCGACTGAACTGCACTCCTGAGCTGCTTGGGAGGCGATCACGTGGAAGGCGGTGATCAGGATGCTCATGAAGCTGATCATCACAGGATCCCCGCGGCCAGATCGAACCAGATCGGGAACACCACCAAGCTGAGCGCGCCTAGCGCCTGAGCCCAAGCCGGCGGGTCTGTTTCCTCTATCTGAAGCTCTTCATCGGGGATGAACACAGAACGCAGCGAGGCGGGCATCAGGCCGTCCTGCTGGTCGAATTCTGTGATGTCGATTTCTTCGTTGTAGCGATCGGTCATGGCTACCTCCTGACGGGGGTATACCAATACGATACTTAGCGGTCAATAAAAAGTATCCAGATAAAATACTTTTCGACTACCAAGAGCAAGCTGACCTTATCTGTGCGACTACAGAATCAATGCCCGTCAAGTCGAAGGTCATGGTCCAGTTGCTTTCGGAGAAGGGGGTTAGGCTGACCACCAGCTCCTCTGCATCGGCCAGCTGCCGCGCAAGCGGTATCGCGGTGCGTCCAGAGAAGTGACCGACACTGCTGTTGTTCGATGCCACCCTCCAGACCTCGTTTTGGACAGCACCCCCGTCCAGACGCCACCGAACGCGGATGTCGTCGATCGCAATGTGCTTCTCTGGGAAAGCTATGTAGACCTGCGTGCGGTCTTGGTAACATCCGACGGTGAGGGTGGGCATGACTTGCTGGCCGAACTCCAAGTATATGGGGCCGTTTGAAGTGTTGATGGCATGCGTATTGATGGTGTCGGTGAGCGGATCGATGCGAGATCCGGTGAAATGCCACTGACTATTGGGATCGTATATCGGCGCGCCTGGATAGTGGTCCGGTCCAAGTTCGACGGTATTCACAAGAAGCCATTGATCCTTGGAGCGTTCGAACAACAACAATTCGATGCTTGCTGATGCGCCGTTGAAGTGGACCGGTCCCGGGGTGGGAGACACAATAGCGCAGTCGAGCTCGCCGCCTGTCATCCGATACAATTCTCTTGCCCATGTGAAGTGATGGGCCGCCAGAAGGTCTTCTCGCGGTACGAGATCGCGGCATTCCGAGATTGCGGAGGCTGCATCGCCTTCGATCTGTTGACCATAGGTTGTGAGCAGGGTCGCGCCCAACAACAATTCAAGCATAGCTATCCCTTTTTCCGCTGGGGCTTAGCGAACGTTTTCACTATCTCCATAACCTGGGGCTTGTTGTCTTCTGGCACGTGCTCCCATAGCAGCGCGAGCGAAGAGTCGGCCTTTGCTGGCTTGCTGGGGTCTTTTCCTAAAAGCTCCCAGGACTCGCATTCCAGCGCGGCCGCGAGCTCTTCGAGAAGATCCTCATTGTACCGGTTTTCGCCCCGTTCGATGTTGGAGATGTAGCCTTTGGTGCGTCCAGTAGCATCCGCCAGCTGTTGCTGCGTCATGCCGCGGTGTTCGCGCCATTCTTTCAGGAAGAATTTCCGAGCCTTTTCCATCGGGCGAATTTACCTCGCCAGAGAATTTTTGGCGTCACACAAATAGTATACAAATGGCGGTCGAGGGGGTTGCACAGAAAGTATCGAAATAGTATACATCGGTTATGGCCCATCCATTGGCGACATATTTGAAAGAGGCGGGGGTGTCTAAAGCTGAGTTCGCTCGGCGGCTAGGCGCTTCACGCCAGTACATCACAAACCTGATCAATCATCGCACCGGCGTGACGCTGGGTCGCGCGTTCAAGATACAGAGTTTGACCAATGGCGCAGTCACGGCGGAAGCCCTGAACGAACTGCAGGCACCCGGAGCAGATCAATGATCGTCGCTGGGGTCATCCACGATGCCAAGGGCCTTTCGGACTTCCTCGAGACGTTCGGATGTTTCGCCGGTGGCGGACATGTGCATGACGTCTTGAACCAGAGCCGGATCGAACCTGGTCCAGACTGCAAAGGAAAGATCGCGCGGAAAATCGATAGCAAGGCTGACGGTTCCGTCGCCGTTGCTGTCGTATTCCCATTTAACCTGGTCGAGCGTGAGATGCATCGTGTGAGTGGATCCATCTTCGGACCACTCGTGTCTGGTTTTATCGATGACGCGCCCGTGAGCTCGCAGCATGACCGTTTCCTTCTCAGGGTTTTGCAGAGAGGAAAGGTCTTTGGACTGCTTTTGCAAGGTGTCCAAGGTGTTGCTCGTTGCCTTTGGCAACCTTGGGCGAGGCTTGCGCGGCGTTTTTTTGTTGGATTCAACCATTGCGAGATTGTGCGGCTGGCACGTTCAATATCCTTTGGGTTGAAAAGCACCGTTTGCACGTCTTCTCCTCGATTGAAGCTCCAAGGTGGTGGAGCCGCCAAACGGCTGTTTTCTTCACGAACGTCAGAGGCTCCCCGCAGTGCGGACAGTCTGACAGTGGGCGCCGATGCAAATTGCTCTGAACCGGCGAACTCTGGAACGCATGAACTACACTCATGCTCTGAGGTTGTGTCCAATTTCGCCGTGAGTGGCGTGACCGCCGTCACACCTGAACCAGAATTCATGAATGAATTTATGCGGTTTTCTGGCCGCAAGGGAATTACCCCCTGTTCGCCTACCCCCTCGGGCGAACATCTGCGCTCGCCGTTCTTTCTCGCCCAGGAAGTGCGGGCGGCGGGCGCATCCTTTTTCAGTTTGCAGCGTCGATCAGCCATGCCCGAAGCATGGCTGAAATCTCGACTGGTTGCATGACAGCATCGAAGTGGAACATCACGTGAACAAGTACCGTGAGTGGTCGAAATGGTTTGCCAAGCAGTTCAAGAGCACCGTTTTTCAGGGTGGTTTTGAAGCGGCCTGTGATTGGCCCGGATGCCCGATCACGGCCCGCACGCTTGGGCTTGTCTCTCGGGGAGAGCGGCCGCTTTCCATGGAGGCGGCCATGGCCCTGTGTGACCACTGGGAGGAGGCGTGGCTGTTGCGTGCCTTGGCGGATGTGGTCGAGGGTCGAGAGACGGTGGGGGACCTTCAGAAGCTTGCGCACAAGGACGTCTATGACAGTTCTGACCTCTCACGGGAGATTGAAGAGGCGCTGGAAGATGGCCGGCTGACCAGCGGCGAGATCCACGACATCCAAACCAGGGCTGCCACCAACCTTGAGAACGCCAGCGAGATCAATCGCCGAGCGGCCAAGCTGAAGTCTGGCCCGATCGAGAATGATGGAGACACGCATGGCTGATCTGGTCGTGATGGCAGCAACGCAGCGTGTCGAGGAAGCTCGCCGCCGTCTTCGCGTGGCGCCTCATGGATCGGTGAACCGCCGCAAGCAGGAATTCAAGAACGCTCGGACGGCCCAGCTGGCCGCTGAGATGGAAGTTTTGACCCAGAAGCGACGCCACTAACCGCGCGTCGATATCGGAAGAGGAGCACGCAGCATGTCTGACGTGAACGAGAAAACTGCATCCGAGATTCCGGCATTCACCGACAGCATCGGTGGTGCCGCGCGGGAGCAGATCAAGGCCTTCATTGCCCGCCTGGAACGGTTGGAGGAGGACAAGGCCAACCTCCTCGGCGACATCAAAGAGGTCTACTCGGAAGCGAAGTCCATGGGCTTTGACACCAAGATACTGCGCAAGGTGATCGCTGCACGGAAAGTGGATGCCCGCGAGCGTCAGGAAACCGAAGCGCTTCTCGAGCTTTACCTCGGTGCGGTGGAGGGCTGAACCATGGAATGGCTTCCCTACGTACCGCTCTGGTTCTGGATCTGGGTTTTGATCCTGTACAGCCTCGCTGCGTTCAATGGTTTCTATCTCTACCGCCTTGGTCAGATGGAGGCCGTACCTGCCTGGGAGTGGGATTGGACGAATGAGGCCTACGTCCTGGTGCAGGCGTTGTGTTGGCCGCTCGTTGCGGTCATCTCGGTCATCATAGTTGTCGAGAGACGCGCCAAAGGTCGCGGTGCGTTCTGATGGAAGGGCGTGTGTTGTCCCCAGTGGCGCGCAAGCGTCTTGAGCGTATCGAGCGGAACAATCGCCGGCGTGCCCGAAATAAGGGGCAACGGGCGGTTCCGGTCGACTTCATTCTGCGCTGTGAGGCCCAGAATTGGGCGTGCTCGATCTGCGGTGAACCGATGGACCCAGAGCTGGATCCTATGGACCCGATGTCGATCAGCCTGGAGCACTCGCCCGCGCTCGCCTCTGGTGGACATCACATCCCTGAGCACGTCGAAGGTGCTCACCGTGCCTGCAACGTCCGAAAGGCGGCAGACCGAGACACCAAGGTGGCAGCGAAGATCAAGCGCCAACAGCGCGTGACCGGGCCGCAATCCCCGCACCGCAAAGCAAAGAAGCGGGCCTGGCCGAAGCGCGGTTTCCAGACGAACCGTGACAGCGCCTTCAAGCAGAAGATCGGCGGGAAAGTCGAGAGGAGGGAGCCATGAACATGAGAGGCCACCAACCCAAGCCATTGCCGCCGGGCACTCCGAGGCCCAAGCCACCGACTGGTGGCAGCGCTGGCGAGCGGCCGTCACACGACTGCCCCGTGTGTCGCTCGCGGCAACACCGTATTGATGACCTGGAAGAGCGTGTGGAGCGCCTGACCCAGATCGTCCAGAGCGATCACAATCTGCCTCCTCATGAGTGGAGCCTCGGCCCGCAGGAGACGGCCATAGCCGAGCGTCTGGCCCGTGGGCCCGCTCATGTCGACAGTCTGCGCGCGGTGATCGAGGCCCAGAGCCCACGCGATGAGATGCGTTCCAAGAACCACGTTCGTGTTGTCCTGCACAAGTTGCGTCGAAAGCTCTCGGACTACGGTTGGATCATCTCCTACGCGACGGCTCACTCTCAGCAGTACCGCATTCACCCGGAACAGCAGAGCGCATTCACCGAAGCGATGCGCGGCGAGGGCAGCCATGCCTATCCCGCGATGAACAGCCACAAGGCGAGGGGAGCACAATGAACGCCCAGACCTTCGAATGGACTGAAGAGAATGAAACCCGGCTGCGTGAGATGTGGCACGACGGAAAGACCACTGGCCAGATCGCTCCAATACTGGGGTGCTCGAAGTCCGCTGTCTGCGGAAAGGTCCGCCGCCTGGATCTGCCAAGGCGAACCAGTCGATCGACGCCTCATGTTCCGAAAGTTCCGGAGCCGCGCCGTGAGGGGAAACAGAATTGGGAGTCATCTGCTCCCGGCCTGCGCGAACTGAAGCTCACTGAATTCGAGATGAAGTGCGTGACCTTCGACGAGCTCAAGCCCCGTCATTGCCGTTGGCCCGCCGGGGATGGCCAGTTCTGCGGGAACGACCGCAAGTCTGGCTCCTCGTATTGCGCCGGTCATCATGAGCGCAGCATCGACGCACGGGCAACGGCGCGCGCGAAAAAGAAATCTCGCAAGGCGGTTCGTCAGTCGTCCCAGTCCAAAGTGTTCGGGGGTGCGTTGGGATGATGAAGTTCGGTTCTGTGTGTTCTGGCATCGAGGCCGCTTCGATGGCCTGGGAGCCGCTGGGGTGGTCCCCAGTGTTCTTTTCCGAAATCGATAAGTTTCCAAGTGCGGTGCTCAAGCACCATTGGCCGGATGTTCCCAACTTCGGCGACATGACCAAATTCAAGGAGTGGCCGGATGTCTCAATTGACCTTCTTGTCGGAGGAACCCCGTGTCAGTCCTTCTCTGTCGCCGGATTGCGGAAAGGAATGGATGACCCGCGTGGTAACCTCGCGCTCACCTATCTTGCCATCGCTGCACGATATCGGCCCCGCTGGCTGGTCTGGGAGAACGTCCCCGGCGTCCTGTCGTCTGGAGGGGGACGGGACTTTGGTTCCCTACTCGGGGCGATGGTCAAACTCGGGTATGGCATCGCCTACCGAGTGCTTGACGCTCAGTACGTGCGAACACGCCAGTTCTCTGGAGCCGTCCCGCAACGCCGCCGCCGTGTGTTCGTTGTCGGATATTCTGGAGACTGGCGCCGTGCAGCAGCAGTTCTTTTTGACGCCGAAAGCATGCAGGGGAATCCTCCGCCGCGCAGAGAAGCGGGGAAAAAACCTGCCCCAACCCCTAGCGCTCGCACTTCGGGCGGTGGTGGGCTCGGAACAGACTTCGACCTAGACGGCGGGATTGTTCCGGACTGCTCTCCGGCCTTGAAGGCTCGCGACTACAAGGGCCCATCCAGTGATGGTGATGGTGATGGTGCGCCGATCCTGCCTGTGGCCATCCAAGAGCGCGCGGTTTCCGAGAACCCTGATGCTGGCCCAGATGGCGCTGGGGTGCGCACGGACGGAGCGAGCTATACGCTCGAGGCGCGGACTGTACCCCAAGCCGTGGCCTTCGCAGAGAACGATCGCGCAGAGGTACGCTTGTGCGGTGGTGATGGTCAGGTGAGTTCGGCATTGGCCGGGCCAGGTGGAAAGCCCGGGCAGGGTGCTCCCGCCATCGCTTTCGATTGCAAGGGCACGGAAGTCCAAACGGTTCAAGACGGGTCTCACCCCACGCTGAGAAGCATGGGGCATCACAACAGTCATTCGAATGCCGGTGGGCATGCAGCAGTCGCGCAGGGTATGGCCGTTCGTCGTCTGACACCTGTCGAGTGTGAGCGTTTGCAGGGCTTCCCCGATAACCACACCCAAATCCCGTACCGCAAAAAATCCGCCGGCGATTGCCCTGTTGGCCCTCGTTACAAGGCGCTGGGGAACTCTATGGCTGTTCCTGTTATGCAGTGGATTGGTCACCGCATCGCCATGGTCGAAGAACTCCAAACCGCTGGGGGTGCCACGCTATGACTTCACCCGTTCGCTTCCAATGGATACGCCTGCACAACGGCAAAGAGCATCACTGCCGCACCTTTGACGAAGAGCATGGTCCAGTTCGACAGCACAATCTGCTCCGTGTGCGAGACATCATCCGGTCAGTGTCAGAATCGACGGGTTTTTCGATCGATCAACTGGTTGGTCTGAGCCGCCGGAAACCGCTCACGGCCGCACGGCATGCTGTCATGTACCGCGCCCGGTGTGAGGATGCCCGCCGCCGCCAGATTGGCGCGCCACGTCTGTCCACCCCGCACATTGGCCGCATCCTGAATCGTGATCATTCAACGGTCATCCACGGCGCCGAGCGTCATGCGATCGCCAATGGCCTTCCCATGCCCTGGCTGGAGGCTTCCGAATGAGTTGGCAGGCCTGCGCGTGGGCGCGCACCGTCAAGACGGGCAACCTGACGCGCAAGGGCATTCTTTTGCTGCTCAGCGATGCTGTGGACCCGCATACTGGGGAAAGCTTCATCTCGCAGTCTCGACTGGCTGCGGAGGCAGAATGCTCTGTGAAGACGATTGAGCGCGTTTTCGCGTGGATGGAGGAGGAGGGGCTGATCATTCGCAAGGAGCGCCGCCGTGGTGACGGCACGCGAACCTCCGATCTGATCACTCTGAAGGGGTACATTCTGTCGCCGTTCTTCCAGCGAGCCAACGGTCCCGAAAACGACGAAGAAACGCCTGAAAATGAGGCGGAACAGGACGAGAACACGCAACCCGACAATTTGTCTGGTAGTGACCCTGATCAACCCGACTCTCAGTCCCATCAACCAGACACAGAGTCGGGACTCACTACGTTTGAACCAAACTATAACCAAGTAATGCTGGATAAAGGCGCGCGCGAGCGGTTAATCGATGATTGTTATCGGTTGGCTGGCCCCGGCCTCGGCGATCCGAAAAAGCTTCCCCACCTCCACCTGTCCGAACGCGAGATCCTGCGATGGATCGATGCCGGCTGTGATCCGGAACGCGACATCCTGCCGATTGTGTCAGCGCTGTCCGCCGGAAAGCGGGCCCGACCGATCGCCAGCTGGAAATATTTCACCCTAGCCATCACCCAAGCCCGCGATGAGCGCATGGCAGGCCTGGACCACTTCGACCCCGAGAGTGTGACCCATGACCAAAAACCTTCCCGCCCTGGTTACAAACCCGCAGGACAAAATTCAGGCCGCGTCAGCCTGGCTGAAGGAGCAGCACGCCTGCTCAGTGGAGTGGGACACCCGCACAACGTTCCCGGCGAACAAGCCCAGCCGGACATCGATCGTCGGAGCGCGGGTCACCGGACTACGGGAGAACCGGGAAGCAGCAGCGCAGGAGATCCGGTCACAATCACCGGCGAGTGTCGAGAGGTTGGTCGAGGGTCTCGGCGTGCTGGCCAGCCTGACGGCAACGAAGAACTCGGACGAACGGACGACCTTCACGATGCTGAGAGCGTATGCGGAGCATCTGAGCGAGTATCCGTCCCAGATCGCACTGGACGCCATGAAGGCCTGGCCCAATCAGCCGGACACGGAGCGGGCGAAATGGTTCCCGACATGGGCAGAGCTGAAGGCGGTCTGCGAGGAGCTGCAACGCCCCAGACTGGTTTTGCTCGCGGCCCTGGAATCCCTCCCGCCTTCTGAGCGCAAGATCCCCGAAAAGCAGGATGGCGTGAAAACCGGCCTGCGTGACTTGGCTGCCAGTCTCAAGAACACCAAACGCCCATCGGAACCGAAGGAAGCTCAACAGTGAAAACCGAAGCACTCACCAGCCTGCTCTCAGACGTATCGCCGGTGGCGCCGACGCTCATCGTCGTGCCGACACAGGGGTATGCCAATCTATTGCGGTTCGGGCCGAAGGAACGTAATGGTCACCGTGTTCGCTTCTGGTGGCCGGAGCAGGGGATGCAGGCCGTATTGGGCCGGGAATACCGGCTGGTCATGGTTACCGAGGCCGCGATTGCCCGATCGATCAAATTTCACGGCGCACACTACACCCAAGACTGGCAGGCGCGTCTGCGGTCGCTGGTCAAGCGCTGGGGTGAGCAGGGCCTCTATGTGGAGGGGCTCTAGTGTCATCCGATCCGGTTCCGAGCGATGACGCTCCCGTAACTGTCGAGAAGCTTCGCAAGTCGCCGCGCAAGGTGCCGAAGCGTACAGACCCGAACAAGGGCTTGAGCCAGAGCACTGTCGAGGCGCTGGGGCAACTCCACTGGTTCCTGGTCTGCGTGCCCAGTGGGAAGGAATTCACGGTCGAGCGGATTCTGGACGACAACGGGGTGACGGTTTTCGTGCCGGTAGAAACCCGCTTTCGCCGCCGCAATCGGTATGCCCAGCGCAAGACCGAGCTGAAGTTCCCGCTGGTGCCCGGGTATGTGCTGGTCGGCTTTCCGCCATCAAGCATGGACTGGGCGTCGGTATTCAGGTTTCGCATCATCGCTGGGGTGGTCGGCCGGGAAGGGCGACCTGCCCGTATCCCACGCCCAGAGGTCACGCGCTTATTGACCCGCCACGCATCTGGCGAGTTCATCGCCCCCAAGGCACAGCAATGGATGCAGACCCATCGGGAGTTTTTCGAAGGTGACCGCGTCGAGGTGTTGGAAGGTCCGTTCGAGGGGCATGTGTTCGAGGTGACCCAGATCACGGGACAGCATGCCTCCATGGTGGTGGAGTTGCTGGGCGGAGAGCAATGTGTTCAGGTGCCACTTAAGAGTTTAGGGAAGGTGGGGACAGGATGAATTCAGGAGCGCGCGGATGGTTGGCCACGACCTTGGAGGGCGGGGAAGTCACTTGGTCGCTTCTGTTGACGCGAGCGGCGTTGTCCTGGCTGGCTCTTGTAGTGTTTCATTTCACAGCGATGGCATTTGGTAGTCGTGGCGACGATGTGTTCGTGGCAGTGGCTGGCGCCATTGCATTCGCTCATGCAGCGGTGATCATCCATGCGTGGAAATCGCTCACAACCGCCTGGACGCGCGGAGGTCTGAAGAAAGCCGGCCGTGCCAAACTTGAGAAACTGACTGAGGCGCAGCAGCAGCTTGTCGCAGATGTATTCTCAATGCTGGGTGGTGGCGGTGGTGTAGCGGTCATTGTTTTGACGCCGGAACTAAAGCCCCTTTTGACAGGTCGGATACTCACGCCAGTGGGAAGGGGCAAACGAATGGCGGTTGCTGGCGCCGGTGATGCGCCAGGACATCTCGCCGGTGTGGCCTACCTTGGCTCGCACAAGCTCGATCGCGGCAAGGCATATAGCGTGCAGCCAAGGATCTTGGATGAATCCATTCGGTATTATCTTTGCGTCACGCACGGGATCGTTGATCATTTCGAACCGGACCGGGTTATACTGAAGCGTTTTCGCTCCAAGGACGACGCGGGTTGACAATCTCCACGAAGAGGATTGCTCTGCCCTCAAGGACGACCCGTGATCCGACGTCACCCCGTAAGAACATTCTAATAAGAGGGCGAGACGCGGCGGACCTGGCCTGAAATAGGCGCTGGGGTCACTGTGTCCAAAATTCAGTTTTTCTGCGACCAGGGCGGTAAGCCAAAGGCAATGGCAGCACAGGCCAGCGCCACGGTTCGAGGCGCGCCATTCTCAAGATACCGATCCACCGAATTCCGAGAGATGCCAAGCGCTTCCGCGGCAGGCCTTTTCTTCAGCTTCATGTGATCGAGCCAAGCGGCAAAGTCTTTCGCTGTCATGGCAATTCCTCTATGGTGAGGGAACCGGCCCCCGCTTTCGCGAGGACCGGCCCCTTCTACCGGCTCCGTTGATTGGTCAGGGCTGCAACCGAGACAATCAACTGGGCCAGTTGAAGAAGGATCAGGGTGACTTCGAAAGTCATCGCTTTCTCCTTCGTAAGCGCCGGGGCGGGACCATCCCGCCCCCTCAACGCCTGATCATAGTGCTCAAAATTGAGCACAATTTCACGCATTAAAGTTCAAAAATGAGCACTAAGAGGCGGGATTATAGGTCCGCCGATGCCGCTGCCTATCGCAAGCTGTACAAGACAGCCCGCTGGAGGGCTTTGCGTCGTTCCCAGTTGAACAAGCAGCCGCTTTGTCAGAGATGCGCCAGACGCGGCCAAACGACCGCTGCCACGGTTGTGAACCACAAGCAGCCACACAAGGGCAGCGAAGCCCTGTTCTATTCCGCTGAGAACCTGGAGAGCACATGCAAGCCATGTCACGACGGTCCTATTCAGCGGCAAGAGCGCCGTGGGTTCTCAGGCGAAATCGGTGAAGATGGCTGGCCGGTGGATCCCAATCACCCCATCAACCGATAGATAAAATCTATGCTCCGGGGAGGGGTGGGTCAAAACTCTGGAGCCTTACGCCATGGGACCGGCGAGGGGGGTTTTCGCACGCAGCCGCGAATTAAAATTCTGGGATTTTTAATTAAGTGGGACCTCGGGGATAGATATAGTTAATAGTTCGGTGGTCTGAACCATGGCGAAACCAGGTAGGAAATCGACGCCCGCGCATCTGAAGGTGGTCACCGGAAATCCAGGCAAGCGCCCGATCGTGGAAGACCCGGCGGCTGATGTTCCCAGCGATGCCGACAATGGCTTGGATCCCTGCGGCCGATTGCTGAAATCGGAAAAGGATCTCTGGGACCGCTTCATCCGTCGAGCGACCTGGCTGACCGACTTCGATGTTCCTGCGGCCTACAAGTGGGTGAAGCTCCAGGCGGAATTCATCAAGAAACCAGGCGACATGGTGGCCAGTCGTATCGCGCAGATTCGAGCGCTTGAGAACGAGCTTGGCCTGAACCCTTCGTCGCGCCAGTACCGAAGCGGCACGAGTGGCAAAAAAGAGAGCAAAGACCCGGCGGACGAGTTCTTCTAAGTGGCCGGATGATCCGGTCACGCGATATGCGCTCGCGGTACTGGATGGCAAACTCGTCGCCGGCCCCGCTGTGCGAGGATCTGCTCGCCGCCATATCGATGACCTGCAGAACGGGGCTGCGCGTGGTCTTGGCTTTGACGCTGCCGCCGCTGATCGGTTCTTTCGTTATTGCAGCACGATGCTGCGATTGAGTGAGGGGCAGTTCGACGGGATACCATTCGAGCTTCATCCGTCTCAGCAGTTCATCACCGGTTCGCTGTTTGGATGGAAGGTTCAGGACACCGGTCTTCGACGCTTCACCAGGGCGTATATCGAGCAGGGCAAGGGGAATGGCAAATCGCCCATGGTGGGCGGTATGGGGTTGTACGGACTTTCATCGGATGGTGAAGCCGGTGCGCAGATCTATTCGGCCGGCGCCACCAAGGAACAGGCTGCCATTCTCTTTCATGACGCCGTGAAGATGGTTCGAAAATCGGACGGACTTTCGGCTCGGTTGAAGATTAGCGGCACTGAGGGTCGAGAATACAACCTGGCCCACATTCCTTCGGGCAGCTTCTTCAAGCCCGTTTCCAGGGAGACAAAGAAAACCGGTTCCGGTCCTCGTCCGCACTTTGCGTTGTGTGACGAGATCCACGAGCACCCGGATGGCGGCGTGATCGAGATCTTGGAGCGTGGTTTCAAATTTCGCCAGCAACCCTTGTTGGTGATGATCACCAATTCCGGGTCGGACAGAAACTCGATCTGTTGGGCCGAGCGCACACACGCAGTTGGTGTTGCGCTCCAGGAACGAGAGGATGATTCCACATTCTCCTACGTTTGCGAGCTGGACGAAGGAGACGATCCGCTGACCGACCCGTCGTGCTGGATCAAGGCCAATCCGCTCCTGGGAGTAACGATCACTGAGGAGTATCTGGCAAAGCAGGTCAAACAGGCGATCGACATTCCGGCCAAAGCCAACGGCATCAAGAGGCTGCACTTTTGTATCTGGACAGACGCCGAGGCCGCCTGGTTGCCGCGCGAAACATGGTTGGGCATCGAGGACGAGAGCCTGGACATTGAAGACTTCCAGGGGGAGGCGGCGTTCTTCGGCGTCGACCTTTCGCAACGCAACGATCTGACCGCCAAGGCGATCGTTTTTCGCGATGGAGTCGATGAAGAGGGGCGACCCAAGTTTGCCGCTTTCGTCCACGGATACACGCCGAAAGACACGCTCCAGGCTCGCGTCGATAGGGACCAAGCGCCCTATGACAAATGGGTCGAGAAGGGATTCCTGACGGCGATGCCTGGCCCGAAAATTCGCCTCGACAAGTTCGCTGAAGACCTGGTCGAGGATAACCGGAACTTCGACATTCATCTGGTCGCGTTCGACAGATATCTGTTTGCCGACCTACAGGACGAACTAGACGAGCTCGGCCTCGCGTTGCCAGTGGCAGACCATCCGCAGAACTTCCTTCGCCGGACCACAGAGGACACGGGGCCGCACGGTATGGACGATGTGGACCTCTGGATGCCTGGATCGATCGACATGCTGGAGACGTTGATCCTGGAAAACCGCATCAGGGTGCACGTCAATCACGCCCTTCGATCGGCGGTTGCATCTGCGACGTTTGATGAAGGGCGTGATGATCAGCGCCGTTTCGCCAAGCAAAAGGCGACCGGAAGAATCGATATGGCTGTGGCGCTTGCCATGGCTGTCGGCGCCGCCACCGCAACGGGTGTCGGTTCCAAATCAATCTATGAACAGCGGGGAGCGCTGGTCCTTTGAAAATTCGAATTCCATGGACCGATGTCGTCATCTCGACCGACACCTCTGCTCCGCGCGCCGCGGCTTCAGATGGTGGAACTGAGATTACCACGCCGGAAGAGCTCGAAGGCTTTCTGCGTTCGGGCAACGCCACCGCGTCAGGGGCCTCCGTTAACCCAGACAGTTCGATGCGTGTTGCGGCTGTTTTCCGTTGTGTCACGCTGATTGCCGGCGCGGTGGCGACAATGCCGCTCCAGCTCAAACGGCGCGTCAGCGATCGGGAAACAGCGACGGCGTCGGATGAGGTTGAAGCGCTCCTGTTTCGGAATCGCCCCAACCGGTGGATGACGCCCAGTGCGTTCAAGCGCATGATGCAGGCGCACGTCCTGCTGCGCGGGAATGCCTACGCACTGAAAGTTTTCGACCATCGGCAACGGGTTGTTGGGTTGCTGCCCATTCATCCGGATCGCGTGAAGCCTCGCCAGCGCAAGGACCTGGCGATCGAATATGTTTACACTCGGCCCAGCGGCGGCACCGTGGTGCTCAAACAGGACGAGGTCTTCCATCTGTTGGGCCTGACCTTTGATGGCGTCGAAGGCGTTTCGGTGATCAAGTATGCGCGCGAGGCTGTCGGTCTTGCGATGCAGACGGAACGTCACGGGGCGGCGGTCTTCAAGAACGGTGCATCTGTTGGCGCCGTTCTCCGAGCGAAAGGCAAGCTGGGGAAGGAAGCGCAGGACAACTTGCGCTCCAGCCTGGACGCGTATCGTGGCGCCGACAACGCTGCCAAGGCGTTGATCCTCGAAGAGGACATGGACTTCAAGCCGCTGGGCATGACGCAGGAAGACGCCCAGTATATCGAAACCCGGAAGTTCTCTCGCTCTGAAATTTTCATGTTCTTCGGGGTGCCGCCACACATGGGCGGCGATACTGAGAAGTCGACGAGCTGGGGAACCGGCATCGAACAGCAGTCGCTGGGCTTTGTTGCCTACACGCTCGAGGACTGGCTGACGACCTGGGAAGAAACATCGAACCGCGACCTCATCGGCGCTGCCTCTTTCTTCTACCGGTTTAACCGCGCGGCCCTGGTCCGCGGTGACATCAACACCCGATATCAGGCGTACAACATCGGCCGCAATGGCGGATGGCTATCCGTGAACGACATCCGCGCCTGGGAAGACATGAATCCAATCGAAGGCGGCGATGAATACTTGCAGCCGCTCAACATGCAGCCCGTGGGAGCGACTTCCAATGAGCCTTCTTGATTTGCCCAAGGTGCAGAATTTCGCACGACCGGACGGCGTTCAAACCGATGCACCGTCAGATGCGCTGGAACGGTTCGCCGAAATGCCAGTGGCGGCTGCAGCCGACGACCCCAATGTCATCTCGATCTATGATGATATTGGCTATGACTATTGGGACGGGTCTGGCTTCACCGCGAAACGGTGCGCAGCCGCACTGCGCGCCATCGGAAACAACCCGGTCACCGTAGAAATCAACTCTCCGGGCGGCGATGTTTTTGAAGGCCTCGCGATCTACAACCTGTTGCGCGAGCATCCTGCCAAAGTCACCGTCAAAGTCATGGGCCTGGCCGCGTCTGCCGCCTCCATTATCGCAATGGTCGGCGATGAAATCGTGATGGGCGCTGGATCTTTCATGATGATCCACAATGCCTGGGTCTGCGCGTGCGGAAACCAGAACGATCTGCGTGCCGTTGTCGAGAAGCTGGAACCAATTGACGCTGCTCTGGCTGACATCTACGCGGCGCGCACCGGCATTGATCAAGACGAGATCATGTCGCTGTTGGCGGCTGAGACCTGGTTAAACGCCCGTGATGCGGTCGAGCAGAGCTTCGCTAACACCGTATCGGACGAACGGCCGATCGAAGCTGAAGCCTCCGACCGAACCTTCGTATCAGCCCGCCGCCGGGTTGAAGCGGCGATGGCCAGTGATGGCGTAACCCGCTCTGAACGGCGTCGTCTGATGAATGATCTTTCCGTTGGCAAGCCGGGCGCTGCCAACCTCGCCAAGCCGGGCGCTGGCGACCTCCTGGCGGGCATCCGCCAATGCATTGAAACCCTGAACCCATAGAGAGATTCCTATGTACCAGAACACTTCGCCTGGCCGCGTGCGCGGCTTGATCGGCCACGTGCGAGCCGATGCTGACCCGGTTGCCCTGATCGGTGAGCTGAATCGTACCTTCGCCGCTTTTCGTGAAAAGAACGATGAGCGCCTGGCAGAAATTGAGCGTCGCGGCTCGGAAGACGTTGTGGCTTCCGAACAGGTTGATCGCATCAATGCGGACCTGACCACGCTCCAGTCTGCCTTGGATAATGTCAACGAGCGCCTGGCTTCGGCACTGCTCGCCAACGCCACGAACGATGGACCCAGCGCTGAAGTGCTCGCCCATGCGGATCAATTCCAGAACTTCTTCCGTCGCGGCGAGAACCACGTCCAGGGCGACCTGAACGACCTGGCCGTCAAGGCGGCCCTGCAAACCCAGTCCGACCCGGATGGCGGTTATGTCGTTCCGGAATCGATGGACGGCACGATCGAGCGTGTGCTGGGAACTGTTTCAGCCCTGCGTCGTTTGGCGCGCGTGATGCCGATTGGACATGCCGTCTACAAGAAGCTGATCAACAAGGGCGGCACGTCGTCTGGCTGGGTAGGCGAGACTGAAGGTCGCCCGCAAACTGACCCGTCCCAGCTGGCCGTATTGGCGTTCGAGGCCATGGAGCTTTACGCTCAGCCAGCCGCGACCCAGGCGCTGCTCGAAGATGCGTCCATCAACATCGAGCAGTGGCTTGCCGAAGAGGTGTCTATTGAGTTTGCGGAGCGCGAAGGTGACGCATTCATCAATGGCGATGGTTCGAAAAAGCCGCGCGGACTGTTGTCTTACGCCGCAGTTCCGAATGCGAACCATGAATGGGGTAAGCTGGGCTACATCGCGAGCGGCGCCGCCGCGGACTTTGCGGCATCGAACCCCACTGATCGCCTTATCGATCTCACCCACTCGCTGAAGTCGGGATATCGCGCCAACGGTTCGTTCCTGATGAATGATCTGACGACCGCACGCATCCGGAAGTTCAAGGACTCCGAGGGAAATTATCTGTGGCAACCGTCCATCCAGGCTGGTCAGCCGTCACTCCTTCTGGGTTATGCGCATCACTCCGATGACAATATGCCGGACATCGGTGCGAACGCTCTTCCGATTGCATTCGGTGACTTCCAGCGTGGTTATCTGATCGTCGATCGCCGCGGCGCTCGCGTGCTGCGCGATCCGTATACGGCCAAGCCGTATGTCCTGTTCTACACCACCAAGCGTGTCGGTGGCGGTGTTCAGAACTTCGACGCGATCAAGCTCCTGAAGATGGAGGAATAGTCCTTCTGACACGTGAGAAAGAGGGCGTGACGGTCATCCGTCGCGCCCTTTTTTTGTGAAATCGCAACAGATGAGGCGGCCAGGGGCCGACCAAATTCAATCGAACTGGAGATACGTTCATGCGTCGTGATCTGCATAGTAAACTCATGGTCGCCACTGCCATCGCAGCAGCGGTCCTTTCTGCCACACCGACCGCGCTCGAGGTGGACACCCAGGGCTACAGTTCGATTGAACTGGTGCTGAGTGTCGGTGCCGGCGGCATCACTTTTGATGACACCAACAAGGTCGAGTTCAAGGTCGAACATTCCGATGACGGCTCCGACTGGAGTGATGTTGTGGCTGACGACATCCTCGGCCAGGAAACCGTCACGACTGGTATCGTGAAGGCGCTGACCGCGGTACATGCCTCTGCTGGCAGTTATCGCTTTGGCTACATTGGGCCGAAACGGTACGTCCGGGTGACACCGGTGTTCAGCGGCACTCATGGAAGCCCGACACCATTGGCGGGAACTTGGCTGCTCTCCAACGCCGCGATCCAGCCCGTAGCGGACCAGGCGTAATTCACCCCTATCTAAAGCAATAAAGGGAGGGGCGGGCACAGCCCGCCCCCGATAGACCATGATCAAGGTCACAAAACCATTCAAAGGCGTTCGTGATGGCGAAACCCGCACGCGCCTTTTCGAAGAAGGCGACGAGCTGAAAGGCAAGCTCGCCCAAGTCGCGATCGAGCAGGGCTGGGCGGAAGAGACAGAAGAGACTGTCGATGCCTCGTCTGAACAATCTGGCGCCGACAGCGGCGCGAATGAGACCGGAGAAGGTGGCACCCAAACCAAGCCGGGTCCCGCCGACACCCAGTCCACGCCGAAGGCGAAGAAGACTTCGCGCAAGGCTACCGCGAAAAAGAAGTCCTAGGGCCGGTTGTCCATGAACCTCCAGCTTCTCACCCCGCCAGCAGTGACTCCGGTCTCGCTTGATGAGGCTAAAGCTCATCTGAATGTCGATGATGCGGATGATGACGCATTGATCACCGCGTTGATCAATGCGGCCACCGATCATCTCGACGGCGTTGCCGGTATTCTTGGCCGGGCATTGGTCACGCAGATCTGGGTGCTGAAGCTGGGGTCCTGGTCAGATCTTGTATTGCCACTGTCGCCGGTCGGTTCGATCAACGAAATCCGTTATGTGGATGGCGATGGCAATCAGCAAACCTGGGCTTCGACGGACTACGCGCTGGTGAAACACCGCTCGCGCTGGGAGGTTTGCTTACAGCCCGGAAAGTCGTTCCCGGGGCTCGGCGATGTGCTGGAACCGATCGAGGTCGAATTTGTTGCCGGATACGGGGATGCTGCGGCGGTTCCGGCCGCACTGAAGGCAGCTATCAAGCTGCATGTCGGCACGCTCTATGAGCACCGCGAAACAGTCATCACCGGGACAATCATCCAGGAAGTCCCGCACGCCTATGACGCTCTGATCGCTCCCTATCGCCTGGTGAACATCTGATGGCTGCCGGTCCGATGAAGGGGAAGGTCAAAGTTCAGCGCTGGGACACGGGCGCGACCAACGACTATGGCAACGTCGAACCGGACTGGGCCGATCATATCGGTACTCGGGCAGTGGAGATTAAGGCGCTCGGCGGATCCGAAATGGTGCGCGCTGACCGCGTCACCGGCATTACCAGGTTTGAGGTGCGGTTCCGTTACAGCGCTGCTGTCTTGGACATCAAAGCGAGTGATAGATTGGTTGTCACCCGTGCGGCCGGCGCTCTTTCTGTCGATGCGGAGTTGAACGTCAAGGCGCCACCGACCGACCCCACCGGCAAGCGCCGCTTGTTGATCGTGATCTGTGAGCACGGAACACCGTCATGATCCGGGCGCGCGTCCATGGATTGGACAGGCTGAAGCGCAAGGTTCGTCGGATGAACCCGGTTGTGAAGACCGCAGTTCGGGAGAGCCTGGTGATCTGGGCCGGCGAGTTTGTGGACATGGCGCAACGCTTGGCGCCGTTTCTGGATGGTGACCTGGAACAGTCGATCAGCTGGGAATTCACGACATCCTCGAGCGGTGCAGAAACCCGTGGTTCGATCAAGGGCGATGAAGGGCTCTCCGTAACCGTGTCGGCAGGTGGTCGTGATGCGTTCCACGCACCTTTTCAAGAATTCGGGACCGTCGAGTCTCCTGCCCAACCGTTCTTCTTCCCCACCCACAGGGCGTTACGCCGCCGCGGTCGCGCACGGATGAGCCGCAACATCAGCAAGGCCATAAAACGGACGACTGGAGCATGAGCCCATCAATGGAATTGCAGCGCGCTTGTGTGCTTGCTCTGAAGGGAGCCACCAGCGTGACTGACCTGGTCGGGTTGCGGATCTATGACCGCGTCCCTGAGAAGGTGGCCTATCCGTATCTCGCATATGAAGAGGAAATCATCCTCGACGATGACGATGAGTGCGGAGAGCACTGGGAGTGCACGGTGAACCTGCACGCTTGGTCGACTACGGTCGGCAGCGTCGAGGCAAAGTCCATCTGTTCTGCCGTCACTGCTGCTTTGGAATCGATTTCATCGGTCACCGGTTTCCGCGTTGGCGATGTCCAGTTCCTGTCTCAGCGGATCCTGAAAGACCGGGACGGCGTCACCACCCACGGCGTTGTGACTTTCTATTTTCACATTTCGGCGACCTAGCCGTTTTGCCCGTCAAACGGCCTTGGGCAAGCCAATCTGAGAGGATGCGAAAATGCCCACCACCACACTCAAATTCAAACAGGCCGGCATCTTGATCGGCGATGGCGGAGACCCTGAAACCTTCGCGCCGGCATGCCTGTTAAACTCGACCAAAGGCATCCAGCTGTCGGCGACATTTTCCGAGAACTCGGTCCCCGATTGCGATGATGACGATGTCCCCGCTGAAATTCTGCGGTACGCCGAGAGCATCAGCCTGGCGATCAACGGATCAGGAAAATTGCATCAGGACGACCAGCTGTCCTGGATGCAGTGGCTTGCCTCTGGTCAGCCGAAAAACGTACAGGTTCGTCTGGGCACGGCTGGCGCGCCGGGTGCTGTCCAGATATCTACGCAGATCGTCCTGACTGACTTTAGCATCAATGGCCAATCCAAACAGCTGCTCGAGGCGGACGTGTCTCTTGCCAGCCATGGATTCAAAGCCTCTGACATCGCGGCCTACACTTAATGGCGCGCGCGAATGGAGAAGTGACCGAGCCGTTTGGTGATGGAAAACACACCTTCCGGCTCGGAATCACGCAGCTCGAGGAGCTGCAAGAGAAGTGCGATGCCGGACCGGCGTTTGTTCTTCGCCGCTTGATCGCGTTTGAGTATTTGGTTTCTGACGTTCGCGAGACAATCCGACTTGGATTGATCGGTGGTGGCATGGAGGCCAAGCCGGCTCTGCTCCTGGTTGAACGGTATGTTGATGACCTGGACAAGACGCCATTTGCTGAGAGTGCCGGTTTGGCTTCAGCCATCTTGAATGCAGCCATTTTCGGACCTGATGACGATCAGCTGGGAAAGCCACCGGCGGGGGCGTAGATCAGGACCCGCTCCCGCGCGGCAAATACAGATTTTCGACCATCTATGGAAACGGCGCCGTCCTCGGGTTCACTCCTCAACAAGTGGGCGCGATGAGCCTGTGGCAGTTCGGCGCCGCCATGGATGGCTACAACCGATCCCAAAATCCTGACGGTGAGGCTGCTGACCCGCCTTCAGACGCTGAAACCATGGCCTTTCTGAGAGGTGGGTAGTGTCCACTGATATCGAGAAGCTTGTCGTCACGCTCGAAGCCAATTTGCGAAAGTACGATCGCAATATGGAAAAGGCGCTTCGCACGACCAATACGACCGCGCGCGGCATCGAACGTCGCTTCGGCCGCGCGGGGCAGCAGGTGGCGCGCAGCTTCCAGCGAATGGCTTTGATGGCTGGCAGCTCGCTTGGTGCCATCGGGATTGCGATCGGTGGCGCCAACTTCGGTCAGCTGGTTGTCGACAGCCTAGCAGCTGCGGAAGCGATTTCAGATATGTCCAGGCGCGCAAATGTCGGCGCCGAATTTCTGCAGGAGCTACGTTTTACGACGAGCCAGAACGGAGCGGCGACACGAGATTTCGACGACGCAATTTCACGTCTCAATCGCCGTCTGGGTCTGTTCGTGCAGACGGGGACCAGCTCGGCGAAAGCGGCCTTTGATAGCCTTGGCCTGACCAATCGTATTCTGCGGGGCGAGCTGCGAGACACCGAAAGTGTTTTTCTCGCGTCGGTCGACGCGATGCAGGAAGTGGAAAGCGCCGCAGAACGTGCAGCGATCGCTTCGCAGCTGTTCGGTGAAGACAGCGGTCCACGACTGGCCCAACTCATGAACCTGGGCACAGATGGCATTGAGCGTCAGCGCCAGGCGGCGCGTGACTACGGCGTGGTGATGGAGGACGAGCTTGTCGCCAAGGCGGCCGCCGCGTCAGATGCGCTGGAGCGCATGGGGATGCACTTCAACACCGAGATGAACACGGCAATCGCCGAGCAGGCGGATGGACTACAGTTGGTGGCTGAGGCGCTGACTGGAATTGCGACCTGGGCGGTTCGTGCGACCTCAAACATGGCAACGCTTATTCAGCAAATTGACAGTTGGGATGCGCCCGTATCGGCGGCACAAGCGAACCGAATTGAAGCAACCCCAATTCAGCAGCGGCTTGAGCAGCTTCGGTCCAGTCCAGTCGGTTTCCTTGAGCAGATGTTCCAGCGTCGAGGCCGCGAAATCGCGGAGCTTGAAGCGCGCCTCGCCGAGCTTGATGCAGAGTACGAGCGCATCCTGGCTGAGGCACCGCCGGCCGAAGAGCCCGAGGGCGCACTACCGCCGACACCGTCATCACCGCCGCCGCGCGACCTGACCGGCCAGTTCGAGACACCGGCCGCCCCATACGGCCCACCTGAACGGGATCCCATTCGTCAGTTCATTGACCAACTTGCTGCAGACAATGAGGCCTGGGAGCGGTTGCGCGGGCGCATGGAAGAAGCCAGCGAAGGGCTTCTCGACGGAGTGAATGAGAACCGCGAGCAGTTCTCTCGCTCTTTCGCGCGAGCAATGACTGACGGCGCAATGGCGATGGCGGAGGGCCGGTTTCCTGAGTACTTCGCTCGTCGGGTCCGCGAGGCGTTGGCCAATCGGCTCTATTCCCTCTTTCAGCGTCTCGGTGAAATGTTGTTCAACTCCCAGCAAGGCAACAGCCAAAGCTGGGTTCGACGCGCATGGGACGCGACATTCGGCGGCCACAAGTCCGGCGGCGGAAACATGCGCCCTGGCATGGTCTATCGGGCCGGAGAGCACGGTCCGGAGGACATCGTCCTAGGGGCTTCAGCTGTGGCTGTGCCACGGGTGGACCGACCGCTCCATGCCCAACGGTCAATTATGGTCCAGCAGGTCCTGCACCTACACGCCGAGAACGCTGTGATGACGGATGAACTATTGACCGAGATGGACATGAAGGCGGCGGCAGCTCGTCAGAGCGCGGTCCAGGTGTCACGTGGTGATTTGGCCCGTATGCAAGAGCAGGGCGCTATGAGGTTCGGCAATGCCTATTGATCTTCCATCAGGCTGCGTTGCTGAGTGGCAACCGTCCCTCACGCCTGCGCCTAATCGGAGCCGTTCAGCATTCGGCACTAATGCGCAAAGCTATGTGCGCGCTGGCCGGCACTGGTCTTTCTCTGTGTCGCTCCATGCGATGGCGTCAGCCAAGGCGGCTGAGTGGTCAGAACTGGACGATGAGAGCGAAGCTGTTGCATGGCCTATCCCGCAGGATCATCTGATTTCGGGCAGTGAAGGCGCACCGCGCGTTGCTGGTGGCGGGCAACTTGGCAGCACGTTGAACATCGACGGAGTAACCGCCGGGCTTATTCTGCCAAAGGATCTGTTTATCGCGGTCATCACGGGAGGCCAGCGCTACGTCTATCGGCTGAAGTCGGCTGTTACCGTGTCAGGCACCGGCACCGCTGCGCTGTCGTTGCGCCCGATCATCCGCGCGGTTCATGCCGACAATGATGTTGTGGAGCTAGTGTCTCCGCGCGTTGAGGGTTTTGCCCGGTTCACCGGGTTCGTGACGCAGCCACGGCGAGGAAATCTGACTAAGCCGACGAGCTTCACAATCGAGGAGCTAGGCTAGTGGACGCGCTTCTGATCGCTGATTGGCAGCGCGCCAATCCGCATGCGTTCATCGCCTTGGAATTGGCACTGACAGCGAAAACGCTTCGGCTCACATCCGGCGGCGTGGCGGTCTTTGGTGGTGAAACCTACGGCCCGAAGGATGATGATTACGGCGTTCTCTCTGCTGTTGGTTCGATCACTGACGGACTGGATGGAGTGGCGAGCGCGCCGGACATTACGCTGATGGTCAAGACCGATGCAGCCCTGGCAGCGCTCAGCGCGGACCAAGGGGCATTCTGGACGCTCTATTGGGGCAGTGTGAGTCCTTCAACAGGTGCCGTGGTGGGGACGCCTGAAACGCTGTCTTCCGGCTACATCAACACCATTACGCCGACGTTTGCCGCAGGGGCACGGCCAGTCGTCATCAAGAGTTACACCGACGAGCAGCGCATGCTGCTTCGTGACGCCTCCAAGGGTTGGAGCGCTGCGCATCATCGTTCTGTGTGGAGTGGTGAAGCGGGCTTCGACGAGCTGCCGGGCGTCAAAGACAAAGTTTACTGGCGCGCAAACGAGCCGAATTGATCCATGTCAAAACCTGAAAACCCCCTGCTCCTGCGTCAGCGGGCTGCTTCCGCGTGCGTGAAGATGTACGCCGGAAAGCGCTTGGCGCTTGGCCGTCATGACTGCGCGAGGCTGGCCCGCACTTGCCTGCATCATATGCGCGTGGGTGTTCCCTTTCTGAAGGGTATCAAGTGGTCAGGTAAGACCGCAGAGAAAACGCTTGCAGGGCTGGGCTTTGACTGTCTCATGGATGCGATGGATGGGACGGGCTTGCCCCGTATTGCTCCTGCGCGGGCGCTGGTGGGTGACATCATCGCTATGCCGGCAGAAGACGGCTCGCCTTACGGCTGCGCCCTGGGCGTCATGCTGAGCAACCGGCAGGCGCTTGCCTTCGGTGACGGTGTTTGCCGCGTCGGGAAGCCCAAAGAGTTCTTGGCCGCTTGGAGTGTTAGCAATGTCTAGTGCTCTCGAGGCGGCTTTTGATTTCGTAGTTGATGTCACGGCTGACCTGATCGTTGCGCTTGGCGTTGATGAGGTGGTTGCAGAGGAAGCAGCCGAGCTGGTTGTTGAAGCTGTGGCTACTGCGGCGGTTAATGCGGCCTTCGCGGCGGTTCTGGCCCCTGATGTTGGAGGCAACTTCAACGCCACTGAGTGGAAGCGGGAGACTGATCCTGCTGGCCGGTATGTCATCGGACGGCGCGGGGTTTCCGGCAACATCACGCACCGCCGGGCCTATGGCGCTGACAACCGATATCAGTCAATCGTCACGGTTCTATCTGGTGCTGGTCCGGTCAACGCGATCAGTGAATTTCACGCTGATGACACGGTTATCACGCTGGGCGCGAACGGTGTCGCAACCAACGGCGGCAGTTTCAAAGACAAGCTCTGGATGCAGTCTTCGCTGGGTGCGCAGCCGCAAACCAGTGCGGTCATGCAGGGCGGGTTGGCCAAAGCGGGCACGGGTTTTGTGGGGTGGACAGGTGCTCACAAGCTTTCTGGTAAAGCTCACGTTCTCACAACATATGTCCAGGACAGCAAGGGCAGTTCATACCCAGCCGGGCTGCCACGGCACATATGGGTTGTTGAGGGCATCAATGCTTATGACCCCCGTCAGGACAGCACTTATCCGGGCGGTTCTGGCACTCAGCGCGCTGACGATCCGACCACATGGGGCTATTCAGAAAACCCGTTCGTGTGGGGCTGTACCTGGGCGCTTGGCTTGTTTGAAAACGGTGAGCGTGTGGCAGGATTGGGTGCGGCTCCATCGTCGATTGATTTTGATGCATTCGTTGAGGGCGCGAATGTAGCCGACACCAACGGCTGGACCGTTTCAGGCGTCATCACATCGGATGATGACAAGAAGCAGGTTATGGACGCGCTCTTGCAGTCGGGTTGTGGGCGGTATGTCCGCGACGGTGGCAAGATTTCCTGCGTGGTGAATGCGCCGCGCGTTTCCGCAGTGACGGTATCTGCAAGGGATACGGCGGGGCCTGTGTCTGTCACGATTGGCACGGACCATCTACGTCAGATCAACACCATTACACCGTCATGCGTCATGGAAGCGGAGAAGTGGGAGATGATCCCGCAAGACCCGGTTAGCGAGCTTTCCTACATCACCGCGGACGGCGGCGAGCGGCCAAAAGAAGCCCGGTTTCCATATGTCGCAATCCGCAGCGATGGCAGCAACAAGGACCAGCCGGCGGAGCTTTCTGCATACACGATGCTGGACATGCGCGAGAGCATTCGCGGCACGATCCCGCTCAAGCCGTACATGCGTCAAATCAAGCCGGGTTCTGTCTTTACGATTGATGAGCCGGGCTTTCTGCTGGATGGCTTAGAGTGCTTGTGTCTGAAGCGCGAGTTCAATCCGGTCACAAACATCGTCAAGGTGACGTTTGTTTCCGAGACGGCCAGCAAGCACGCTTACGCGCTTGGCCAGACGAATACACCGCCTACGTCAACGGCTCTTACGGCACCGGACATTTTCGACGTCCCCGCTCCGGGAATTGGTGTGTGGGCAGCGACGGTGGCGACGGGCGATCAGCCGGGCGTTTTGGTGTCAGGCGCAGCAGACAATCTGACAGCCACACATTTTCGCGTTGAGTATCGCACTGAGACGTCTGCGGGCGGTGGTTCCTGGGCGGATGATGATACGGGCTGGCATACGGTCGGCACATACAACATCGGCACCGAAACCGTACCGGTCTCAGGCTTGGAGCCATCCACTAGCTATGACATCGCGGTTTCGTACATCTCGGAATTTGGGGTGGTCGGTGATAGGCGCATCATTGCGACGCTGACGACGAGTGCGCTTAATGCCAGCACGGTGGGTGGCTCATCTGTTGGCGATATCACTCAAGCGATCTCCGATGCGCAAAGCGCTGTGCAGGCGCAGCTTGATGCTGGGCGTGATGCTGTTGATGCTGAAGCGGCGAGCTTTGCGGCGGCTATGCAGACCCTGCGCGATAGCTTTGCCGACGGCCATTCGACCGTTGATGAGGCGGTGCAGGCCCGTCTGGGTTTGATCGATAGCACCACAGACACGCTGACAAGCGATATCCGCACGCAGGCGCGTGACACCCGCGAGGCGCTTGCTGTCGCCTCTCGTACTGCCCTGGCTGTCCTGGCGCAGGTGGAAGAGAACCGGACACTGTCTGAAAGTGTTGGCAACTACTCCGCGTCTTTCTCTTCCCAGATCGCTGTCATTATCGACGACATTGGCAGTCTGACGACGCAGGTCGAGGCCTGGACCGCGGCGAACGTGACAGGCGACATCACGTCTGCGCTGACAGCTGAGATCAATGCGCGTGTTGCTGGTGATGCGGCGCAGGCTTCCCGGTCGGACGGCATCGAGACGACGGCCAATGATGCCCAGGCGAAGGCCAATGACATCCTCGCGATGACAGTGAGCACATCCAGCGCCCTGGCGCTGCGCTTCTCCGGCATTGAGCAGAACGTCGGCACGCTACAGACGAATTACACCAATATCATCAATTTGGAGAACATCGGCAGCTCTGCGCTTGTGCAGCGTTTCGAGACCATTGAGGCCCAGCAGGATCCCGCCACGCCAGACGGTTTGCGTGCGCGTATCGATGAGGCTGCGGAAATCCAGATCGCGGACAATGCGGCCCGCACGCGCGAGATCCGGGAAACGCAAGCCTCTGTCGCCCGTGCTGCTCTGACGATCTTCGCCGCACAGGAAACATTCCTGACCGAGAATGAGGCCACGCTCCAATTGATCGAGCAGGCCAATCTGGCTATTGGGGCAAACACCGCCGGTTTCCAGTCGATCATTGATATGACGCTGAACCCGGCAAGTGGACTTGTTCAGCGCTTCCAGACTATCGAGCTGGACCTAGACGAGACCGAGGCGGGCAGTCTGGCCGCTGATGTGGCCGACCATGAGTTTGCGCTCTTTGACGGCGTGGCGGGTCTGTCTGGCCGCATGTCGACGGTCGAGACAGCGCTTAACCCTGGCACAGAGGGCAGTATTGCGAGCCGGGTCGCTGGGCTGGAGGAAACGCGCGTCACGGACAATGCCGCAACAGCCCGCGAACTGCGCGAGCTTTGGGCCACCCATGCGCGCAGCAATGTGGCCTTCCGCGCCCAGGTCGAGGCCTTCGCTGGCGAGAACGAGAACACGCTGACGATCATCGAGCAGGCACGGCTGGAAACGGCTGGTGTGGATCTGCGCGTTGATAGCATTCTGGACCTGTCGATTGTGGACGGCACTGCGCTGGGCACGCGGCTGAATGACATGGAGGCGGCCACTGCGGATAACTCTGCGGCAATTACAGATGCTGCGCAGGTGCAGGCCAGTGACAATGCCGCTGTACTGCGTTTGTTGCGCGAATCCTTGGCGTCTACCTCCCGTGTCGCTCTGATGGCTCAGCAGATGGTCTACGGTCGCGCCGAGGCTGATGAGGGCTTGCTGTCCGTCCTGGAGACGCTGCGCGTCTCAACGGATGCGAGCCTCGCGTCACTAGAAGAGACCAAAATCACCAATGCCGATCTGGAAACAGCGTTCGCGCTCTTTGGGTGGGACCTGTCTGCGGCTTACGACGTTGAGGGGCGGCTAGGCGGGATCGATGAAAATCTGAGTGCTGTGGCGACGGTCGCAGCCGCTGCAACCACGGTCGCAGAGGCTGAACAGCTCATTGCTGATTACCAGGTCATGGTTGGTACGAACTCAGAAAATCTCGCGACCTGGGTCAATCAGCACGCCACGGCCATTGAGACGATGCAGGGCGGCGGTGCGGCCTACGCGCTAGAGCTCGGTGTCGGCGACCGCATTCAAGGCCTCTACGCCCTGAATGACGGGCAGCAGCGGTCATTCGTCTTTGACACCGACGTGTTCAAGATTTGGGACGGCGAGGCCGACACCCAACCGTTCGTCTATGATACTGTCTTGGCGAAGTTGAAGCTTCAGAACATCGCTGTCGCCTTTGCCGATATCGAGGACTTGCAGGTTGATCGCATCCACCTCGCCGCCGGTGCGGTCGGCACATACGGATTCGATCAGACCGCCCCGGCCTCCCACACGTTTCACACCAACCCCTCGCTGAATACGCAAGCAGGGTTCACGAACTTGGGGATGCAGTCCGACTGGATCGACATCCAGGTCGGAGATCGGGTGGAAGGAGAGCTGAACTACACCATGCAGGCAGGCTTCAACACCTACACTTGGCTGTATTTCCAAGACTCTATGTCAATCGAGGTCGAGCGTGAGGACGGGAGTACCACCGTGTTTTTTCCGCCGCAATACCTGCGCAGGAGACGCACAGGGTACACTTCTCAGACCGGAGGCGGCGACGGCAGCACCCCGAACGGTACGGACGTGCCCGACGACTTCATCAACAAGTACGCCTTACAGGTTCCCTCATCAGGGTGGCCTTGGCATTCAAGCGGAAACGGGCCTGTCCGTGTTCGAGCGCTTGCTACCATTAAGGCCGTCCCAAGGCACGGAACTGCCGTCTTTCAAGGGGGGGTAGGGTCTGCGGCATCGTTCCGGGGTGACACCTCGATCATCTCACCATCATTGGAGATCCGGGCTTTCGGCCTGGATTGACGCACAACCTAACTCTCGGAGAATCTGAAAATGAAGTTCGACCTTGCAACCGGCAGGGCGGTTGGTGCCGCTGTGCCTGAACATTTCCTTGCTGGCACAAACTGGTTGGACGGAATTCGCAAATGGGCGATGGCCGGCGTGTCTGTTCTGCCGTCGCTGGCGCTGGGTTTCACCATCGACACCTACCTGATGGATGGGGAGTACGCTCCGAACTTTGTGGAGCTGGCGAGCCATTCGCGCGCGTCAAAAGCCTGGGAGCCGAACTGGGACGGTAAGAGTGGTTCTGAGGTCGGTTGGCTTAAGGAATACCAGGTCGATGAGCGCCGGGTGGGTATCTACGGTCCGCGTGATGAGGCCGCATCAACGAACCAGATCAGGAACCCTCGATTTGAGAACGCTACTGCGGGAGCCATCGGTGGTGGCGGTGTGTGGCCTTACGTTTCAGTGGCCGGTGATGGGGGTGTCCCCTACATCACAGCCGGGACCATGACCATTAATGGGGTGGGCACAGAATCGGGGTGGTCCTACATTGAGGTCAACCTCTCTCACCCGACGTCTTCAACATATGTCCTGCCGTTAGAGGGCGTCACAATTCCCTCTTTTGTGCAGAACGACCCTGTGTGCCTTTCGGCTGGATACAAGGTGGTGTCTGGGACAATCACCGGCACTGTCTACCTTATTACAGAGGAGCACCAAAGTGGTGGTGGCTACCTGACAGAGGGCAGTGTGACCGTCGCCCCGACTTCTGCCCATACGCGGCACTACCTCTCTCGGACCGTGGCGAACGCATCCACGGCCAGCCTCTACGCCTTTACGAGCTTCGCACTGACGGGTGCGCACAACGTCACCGTACGCATCTACACGCCACAGCTAGAGAAGTCTGCGACCCCTTCCTCCCCCATCCTGCCAACCGCAGGAACACCCGCAGCCGCAACCCGCGCCGCTGACGTGGTCACGGGCGTCACCACCGACCGTGCTTCGCGTGGCTGGTACGATACTCAGTGGGACTACACGAGCGGTGGCGTCTGTGGCGATCTGCTGGAGTTTCTTCCGGGTGTGTCGAGGATCGGTCCACAGGGGCTTTTGGTCGAAGAACAATCTACCAATCATATCCGGAACGTGCGGGGTGAGGGCGGTAGCGCCGGTGTGTTCCCGACCCATTGGACGCCCGGCTCAAATGTCACGATGGAAGGCACCGGAGTGAAGAATGGCTGGCCCTATGTCGAGGTAAGCGTGAGTGGGCTCACCAGCCTGACGACGCTGGGCTTCGATCAATATGCCAGCATTGCGATGTTGAATGGCGAGGACTGGACCGTCAGCTTCGGTGTGGAGCTTGTTTCGGGCACGATGGATAATCTCGACATCAACGCTTCAATCCGTCTCGCTGACAGTGGCAGCAGCCAGATCGCCAACCTTGAGGACACCGGTGGAAATACCGATGAGCAGATCGCCACCGGTCAGCATGTTCGGGTCTTCCACACCTGGACGATTGGCGATGCTGCAGCCGCATATGGCATGCCAAGGGTCAACCTGCGTGGGTTCGGTGCTGGTGCGACAGCAACGCTGCGGATCTATGCTCCTCAGGCCGAGAAGAAAGCCCACCCGTCCTCCGTGGTTCTCCCAGCAGCCGGGAGCCCCGCTGCGTCAACCCGAGCCGCTGATGACGTGTATCTGGATACGGGTGACTGGCACTACGCTGCGGCCCACACGCTGATGATCAGCGGCAGCCCAGCCATCTCGACCACCACCGGCTTTACCTCCTCTACGCCGATCATTGCGGTTCTGGGGGATGCGGACGCTAGCGACTACGTAGGACTCTACCAGTCTGGTGATGCTATCGTACCGTTGATGCGCTCTGCCAATTCGACCATCGCTTTCGGTTCCTCTCTTGGCAGCCGAGCGCCGGGCGAGGAGTTCCGCGTAGCATTGGCGTACGCCCCGGACGATATGGCGGTCTCCTCAAACACCGCAGCCCAGTCCACAGATGCGTCGGGAACAATCGCCACTCCCGCAACCCGCCTGACCTTGGGTGCATACGGAACAGGAGGCTCCCGCTGGCAGGGCTTCATCAAGTCATTCCGTTACTGGCCTTACCGCCTCTCCGACACTGAACTCGAAGCCCTCGTGGCGTAACCAAAGGACAAATCGATGAGTTCCTATTTCTACGCTGCGCAAGACGCGGCGACCCTTTCGGCTGCCTTCAGTGCAGCCTTCGTGACTGACGAGGCGACGGGCGAGGATTGCCCGGTGTCTCCCAAGGTCTGCCTCTCGACATCCGGTGTCTGGCTCCAAGAGCCCGTCATGTCGGAGCCTGACGAAAACGGCGAACAGACGGTCGAGACGGAAGGCGTGCGGAGTGAGCCATATGTGGTTCTTTCGCCAACTCCCATCGCGGCCTGGGCCGCGTTCCAAATCGTTCCGGTGGGCGTGCAGGGGTTTGCCTGACGCCTTCAACATCACCGAGTTATCTGCCGCCGCCGGGCGGCTTTTTTGTGCCTGAAAGGAAGGGCGATGATTGAAGACTTCCCGCGTGCAGCTCCGATTGTGGTGCTGTCCATTGTCACCGCGACACTACGGGTCCTCGTGGCCGGTAAGCGATCCCTCAAGGTCGCCCTTCTTTCCTGGTTTGTCGCGCTCATGTGCGGCCTGACCGCTGGATATGTCGCAGATGGGTTTGAGATCGGTGAGGGCGCTGTCCGTGCGATCGCGGTCTGTGCTGCCCTGATGGGGGATCACCTGGTGGTCGGCGCCATGGATCTGGCAAAGACGTTCCGCGAGGACCCAGAGGGCACGATTGTGCGTTGGACCAACTGGTGGCGATCGGGAGGGCGTCCCGATGGATAAGCTTCTACCCGCCGGTTACGTCTGGCTGATGCTTGAGGCGGTGATGCCGCAAATGCTCCTCGAAGCCGTGCGCCTGTACGGGGTCGAGGAAATCCCGGGCGAGGACCACGACCCGCGCATTCTGGCCTGGGCAAGCACCGTCGCTGATGCCGGCGCCGGTGCCTGGATCAAGGACTTCTACACCAACGATGAGATCCCTTGGTGCGGGCTATTCGTCGCCTATCTCGCCGCGAAGTCCGGCTACAGGGTCCAGCCCGACTGCCTGTCTGCGCGTGGTTGGCTCGATTGGGGCGAGCGCTGCGATTATCCGGGTCTCGGAGACGTCCTCATCTTTTACCGCGGCAACCCAAGCGGAAAGAGCGGGCATGTCGGTCTCTATGTCGGCGAAGACGAAGAAGCCTTCCATGTTCTGGGTGGCAACCAGGGCAACCAGGTTTCCATCACCCGCATCTCCAAAGACCGCCTGCTCGGCGTGCGCCGTTATCCAGATGCACAAGTCGGCCGGCGCGTCTCTCTCTCGCCCAAGGGCAAGCTCTCGGAGAATGAAGCATGACCCGTATCATCGCATGGCTGAACACCATGAAGCTCGGCCTGGTCATCGGCGCCTGCATCGGCTTCGGGTTCCTCTACTGGGTCGGGGTGCCCTGGTTTCTCCCGGCGTATGAGAGCGTGCGCGCGGACCTTCGAGACCTGCAGGGCGTGGCTGAAAAGGTCGTAGGCGTCGTGGATGAGGCGGAAGACCTCCGCGCGCAAGAGAACGCCGTGAGTGTCGAGGCTGTGTCCGAGGAGCGCGCAGCCCACCAAGACGAAGTGAACCGGCTCCTCAACACCATCGCCATTCTGTCAGCTCAGATCCAAGAGGTTGAATATGATGAGAGCAATTGTCCTGTTCGTCGTCTCATTCCTGCTCACCAGCTGCACGGGGACCAAATTCCTCGAGCTGCCGACGTTGCGGGAGAGGGCGACGGACCCCCGGATATGCGCGACGCCCCCGGCTGAGCCGGAGTTGCCGGCCGGTGCCGGTCTGGTGAATCCGGTCACGGTCGAGGAGGCCGAAGCCGTCTCCGGCTATGTGACCTGGTCAGAACGCCATGCCGCCTGGGGGCAGCGAGGGTGGGAGCTGGTTGAGGTTGCTCGAAGGCGGTGTCCGGCCGTGCCTGCGCCTGAGGATTAGAGGCCGCCGCAGGTTGTAAACCCGCGGCCATTGAAGCAGTGTCTTCGCAGGTAATCGTCTATACGTTCGTGCTCAAACTACTGATAAACTGAATCTATATCTTCGTCTGACAGCTCGCTCTCGTAGGTTCCTTCAATCACGCTTTCTAGCACCAGCCGGTAGGCGGTAGCATTTTCTGCCGACATGTACCAAGTCGATACGCACGTACCGATAGCACAAAATTCTATTTGCAGAGCGCCTGCCAAAAAAGTGTACCTGAAGCGCTCGTTCTGTCTGGTGGTAGGACCAGCCGAGGCTCTCCCAACTTCGCGGGTAAAAACGTCACCCCTTTCCTGGGCTAGCTCTGACCACTCCGCAAAGCGCTGCAAGACAGCCACGTGCTCGTCCAGGTGCTCGACTGCTAGATACTGGGTATCGTAAGAGAGGCCGTATTGGTCACGCACCGCTAAAGGGACTCCGATACGAACATATGGCACATCGCGCCGCCCTCGTGTTTCAAGCACAAATGAAGCGGGACTGTCGTAGCTTCCGCTAATATGCTGGAAATTCAGGGTTATGTTCACCGGATGCGACGGAAAGATAATCTGTTCCTCAGCGAGTGCCGGTGCCATCGCGGCAAAAAACCCTAGGATTGTGGAGATAGCAAATCGCATCATACGCCCACTCATTTGTGTTGATCGTTTCATCTCGTTAGAGACTACAGAGTTCGCATTAAAGTGGTAGGGGAAAATTTGCTACATAAGCGGTTGATTGAAGTGGGTTCGCCGTTCAAAAGAAATACAGACTATTGCCAAGGAAGTCCGCCGCCCCGATTGCTTTAATGGCCGGGGATTCGCTTATGTCGATGCACTATGTGGCACATTATCGCGACGACGTTGATTGTCTGCCTTGGGTGTGTTGTGGGGGGGTTAGTGCTGGCGGTTGTTGTGAGCTAACGTGCGTGCGGACGACCTAGCGGTCGAGGATTCGAGGGAGATGAGTATGCGCCTTGCAGGGATGATGGGCTTGTTGATCGGGGCACTGGTGCTGGGGGGGTGTGTGTCAACGCATATGCGTCAGTTTATCGGCGAGGATGTTCGGGAAGTGGTCATGTCCGATGGTGCGCCGGTCAATGTTTTCGACTACGGGGACGGGCGCCGCGTCTTTCAGTTTTACTGGGGTGGCGGCACCTATTCGGTGCCAGCAGTGTCGACCACGACGGGTAGCGCCTATGCAATCGGCTCGACCGTCTATGGGTCCGCTACAACGGTATCAACTCCAGCTGGAACCATCACCAGCGAAGGGTGTCTCACAAGCTATATCACCCGCTGGGATTCGGATCGGGACGGCTGGATCGTTGAGGACATTCGATATCCGCAGCGCCTGGTTTGCTGATCGGTTGCGCACTTCAGGCGGAGCGCGCGTTTGCTCCATCGATGTGAGACTTCTCTCGGATCGTCATTTCGTCGGTCCAACCGTTGTCCCAGTACAGTGAAACCACCCCGGTTGATCCACACCGGGCACAGCGAGCGTTCTTTCGAACCCGCTCCACTTCACGGACAGACGGTGCCTCGGATACGTCCTTGTAGGCCCGTCTTCCGCACTTCCCATTTTCACATTCGAATATGAACAGTGTGACGCGAGGCATGGTCACAGGTGGTCTCTCTTTCCCGCCCCGGGAAGGCGAGCTGTCATAGATGATCAATCGCTAGGACGGAAGCTGTCACGTCTTTTGTTGTTCGGGCGATGCTCTCAAATAATTCACTGGCGTCAGCTTGTGTTCTGCCTCATTGATTTCGGAGATTTTCACCGGGGAATATTGATGCTGAAATCCGTCGCCGTTATTTCGACCGCTTTGCTGACCTCTGGCGCCTCACTCATTGGCGTTGACCAGAGAGGCCAAGACCCGATCACGGTGGCTGCTTGGAATATAGCACATCTGGCCGGCGAGCCTGGACAGGGTTGTGTCCCTCGTGACGCCGCAGGATACCAGATCGTGGCGGACACCATTGATGCGGTCGGTGCCGATGTGTGGCTTCTCCAAGAGATCGAGAACGAAGCGGCGCTGGCTCGTGTGTTCGACCCGGAGGAGTGGACATTCCACGTCGAGGCGCGCGCAGACACTGGGCCAGGGCCGGAGTGTCGTGGCCGGGATGATGGTTCACGGCTCCAAATGCAACGCACAGCGATCGTTGTACGCAATGATATCGAACACAGCCGCGGGCCTGACCTGGCGGCGCTTGACGTTGATGGCCGAGGACGCCTCCGCCACGGTGTCACTGTGACAATTGAAGTGGATGGTGACGTTCTCGATCTGCTCAGTGTGCATCTGAAGTCCGGTTGTTTCTTTGGCGATACCCGTGACGCTTGCACGACGCTGTTTCGTCAGGTCCCTGTCTTGGAGGCCTGGATCGATGAGCGCAGTGAGGCCGGTCGTGCAGTCCTCGTCGGTGGTGACTTCAACCGCCGCCTGGAAGGCGCAGGGGATGCAGTGTGGCGCGATCTGGCGGATGGCGATCCCGCTGCCTTGGGCATCGCGGGAGAGGGCATCGGTCCTGAGTGTGACCCACGTTATCGACAGTTCATCGATTTTCTGGTGATGAACGAGGATGCGAGCGCCAGTGTTGACCCCGGCTCGTTCAACGAAACGACGTATGGGGATGGGGCGCGACCCTCTGACCATTGTCCGATTAGTGTTGTCATCGGGCGATAGCGCTCGCCGAGCTCGCGTGTGGTCTCTCTTTCCCGCCCCGGGAAGGTGATCAGTTGCTATGCTGCCAGAAGATCAAATATGCAAGTAGGGTTATCTGCGCGACAACCAATACACCGTCCCAGAACCAGCGATGATGAACAAGATCAACCACATGCGGCCAGATCTTGGGTACCACTCTGTGATCGAGTTGGATGTATGGAAGCAACTTTTCAGAGAAGTTATCGTCCGAGACTAGCGCGTCTTGGAAGACGGCGGCTCTAGCGTCTATCTTGTCCATTAATTCGGTGCTTGGAGAGGGTGCGCTTCTAACCTGCGTTTCAAGCAAGCGGAGGGCGTTGCCTTCCTTCCAGAGGTTCCAAAGGTATTCGGAGATATCCGGAGGGAATAGTGCTCGGCAATTGATTATCCCCATTCTGTATTTAACCAACTCGTCGCGATCCACGTCCCCGGTTGCTATGACGTGGGACACAAAATCTCTCGTTGTTTCGAGGATTTTGACCCGGCGATCAAACAGATCATGTTTTAGCTTTAGCTGATTGAGGCGAAGCTGAAGCCCCGCGATGCCTAGGGCTGCGACGGCGATCGTTGGTGTTAGTAGCGCCTGCAGAACAGGAACCCAAGTAGGAAGCTGGCTCATGGTCTCACCTGATCGTCGACAGAATCGAGAGTACGATACTGACAATCCTGGTAGCGGCAATGTCACAATTGCTCATTGAACCAGATCCATCATCGCCAGCGCAATTCCGTTGAAGAGCGCATATGCGATCACGAGCGCGGCCAGGTTACGCACGACACAGTAGACTTCTTTCATTTGAAGAACTCGATCAAGCGCAGAACGGCCGGCGCCGCGATCAGGCCGACGACGACAATCATCAGCAAGTCCGTGCCCCAGCCTGGAGGCGGCCCGCCGTAGTCGCGGGAGTGCTTCTCATAGCCGTTCATGAGTCCATAGTCGCAGAAACCGGGTGAATTGGCTGTGATCAGGGTCACGCGCAGCGAAAGAATCGATATGGTTGATGACGTCCAACGTGGACAAGGGAAGGGACGTTGATGGACTTTGTTGCAAACGTGATGGACGAGCTCAGAGAGGGGCAGAGCGCTCGAACCTGGGCAAATCTGTGGGGACGAACAATAGGTGCTCTGATTGGTGCCTGGTACCTAAGTGGCGCAAGTGATTCCTATCTGCCTGGCCTCTATGATGCAGCTCTATTGGGGACGCGGGCGGCATTTGGTCTCTTTGCGACGGTTCTCGCCATCGAAATTCTCAAATGGGTGCTGGCCCGAATTGACGCGAAACGCAGAGCGGCAGCAGGCAAAAACTTGCTCGATGTCACGCTTTCCGGACGCGGCCAGGAACCGGACATTATTGTTGGTTGGCTTCGTCAGGGGCCGATCATTAAGGTGCCGACTGAAGCTGGCGCTCATAATACTGCCGCGAAGAAAGCGGAGATGAGGGGCGGTTTGGAGTTCGTCAGGGAGACGGGGACCACTCTTTATTACAAGGTCCACCCAGACCTCTTGTTTTACCTGAAGCGCACAAAGCGGATCGAGTAGCCGCTACTCGAACTCTAAAACGGAACTTCCCGGCTCCCAGGGGCAAGCCCCGGATGGATCGGTTCCACCGCCTGCTACGAATTGGTTTCGAACACCGGTCAAATCGAAAATGCGCTGTTCCCGTTCTGCCTCCCAGGGAGAGATCGGATCTGCGTCCATCCACTCGACGAACATTGCGCGTTCTTCTGTTGGGATCCAAACGCCGTGCTCTGCCTCCATGAAAAGCCAGATCCGGGCGACATCTCCCTTTTTACAATCTGGCGGCTCGAACAGGTCGTCGGCTCGTGAGTTCTCGATCTCGCACATTCCATACTCGCTGACGCTGTCATCGAGGTCAGCGTATCGATGATTGTCGCGGTCTCCGTTCGCTTGGCCCACGGACGGGACGAGGTTGTGGAGCTCGAAGATCATGGCTTGGGCTTCAGGGTTCTCGCGCTCGCACCGATCGCGCTCGCCCTCAGGGCCATCCCAGCAAGCGAACTGTCTGGCCGGCATGAGGGACGCGGGAACGACGTGCTCCCACTCGATACGATTGGCCCGGGCCTGGTGGTTGGCGCCGCGGTCATATCCGCAGGCGTTCACATCATCCACATCACCAGACCCGTCATTGTCTTCATGCGAGGTGTAATCACACCCGCAATAGAACGTCTGCCTCGCCTCGGAGGTATAGACCTGATCGGAGGCGGTGTTCTTGGCGTCACGCCAGGACTGTGCGGCAGCACCTGAACTCATCGTGGCGATGGCCACGCAAAGGAATGTTCGCAGCATTCTCTCCCCCATTAATTCGAGCGATACCCTTACGCACCTCGGGGACATTATCTCATGCGGCTGCAAAAGGCGCGTGACGGCAATCACGGTTTTACAGCCTTCGGAAATTCCTCAATGGTTCTGGTGGCCGTTTTACAGTTTGAAAACTCTACCTCATTGAAATGGTGGTGTAGACTTTTGGATTGAAAATCCGCGTGTCGGCAGTTCGAGTCTGCCCCTAGGCACCATTCCTTTTTCCAGACAATGCTGCAGCTTCTTCCGGTTCGCCCGCGACCTCGGCGATGACGGCTTTCAGGGCATCAAGCTCAACTGGCTTGCCGATACAGCCGCTCATTCTGGCGCACAGATAATTTTGGCGCCCCTGTCCCATTGCACTGGCGGTTAGGGCGATGCCGTTCAAGCTCGGTATGGCAGCCTGGCTTGCACTGATTTAGCGAACAGTGTTCACTAAAATCCGGAAGCCCGGGGCTCGGGCAGGGAGGAAACATGTCCGAAGCATTCTCGCCGTCTGTTACGGTGGATGTCCTGATCGTCGGTGCCGGCGTGTCCGGCATTGGTGCTGCGCACCATCTGACCACGCGCTGTCCCGACCAGAGCTTCGCCATTCTCGAAGCGCGGGATGCGATCGGCGGCACCTGGGACTTGTTCAAATATCCCGGCATTCGATCCGACAGTGACATGCATACATTCGGCTATGCCTTCAAACCCTGGGAAGATGGCCAGGTCTTTGCCGATGGTCCGAATATCAAGCGCTATGTGACCGAGACCGCGGACGAGGCCGGCATCACGCCGCATATCCACTTCGGACATCGTGTTGTCGAATCCAACTGGAACAGCGCGCGGGCTCGCTGGGAGGTGACGGCTGAGCGGACGGATACCGGCGAGCGCGTGCAGTTCGAGTGCCGTTTCCTGATGATGTGTTCCGGTTACTACCGGTACGATCACGGCCATATCGTCAATTTCGAGGGCGAGAAGGACTTCAAGGGCGATATTGTGCACCCTCAGCTCTGGCCCGAGGATTACGACTATTCCGGCAAGAAAGTGGTGATTATCGGTTCGGGAGCCACGGCGGTAACACTGGTGCCCGCGATGGCGGGAACGGCCGCGCATGTGACCATGCTACAGCGCTCGCCGACCTATATCGCCCCGCGCCCTGCGCGGGATCCGGTCGCCAACTTCCTGCGCAAGATCCTGCCGCGACGAGCAGCCTATTCCGCCACCCGGATCAAGAATGTCCTGATCTCGATAATCTTTTTCGAGCTGGCCAAGCGCCACCCCCAGATGATCCGCAATATGGTGATGAAACACATCCGCGCCGAACTCGGCGACAAGATGGATGTCGAGAAACACTTCACGCCGAAATACAATCCCTGGGACGAGCGCTTCTGTGCGGCTCCGGACGGTGATTTTTTCGACGTGCTCAAGAATGACAGTGCCTCGGTGGTCACCGATCACATCGAGCGCTTCACGGAAACCGGCATCCAGCTGAAATCCGGCGAACACCTGGAGGCTGATGTCATCATCCCGGCCACTGGGCTGGAGATGCTGCTGGCGGGGGGCATGGAATTCAACCTGGACGGCCAGCCGGTCGATCCGCGTCAATCCATCAGCTATCGCGGCATGATGCTCAGCCCGATCCCGAACATGGCGATCGCGTTTGGATATACGAACGCGTCCTGGACGCTGAAGATCGATCTGACCTGTGAACGCGTTTGTCGCCTGCTCAAGCACATGCAGAAAAAGGGATACGACTGGTGCGTGCCGGAGCCGCCAGCGGATATCGAGACCATGCCGCTGCTGAACCTGCAATCGGGTTATATCAAGCGTGCCGAGCCCTATTTGCCGCGCCAGGGCACCAAGCCGCCATGGCGGACCTATCAGAACTATATCAAGGACATGATGGCCATTCGGTATGGACGTCTCGAGGATGGTGCGCTGACATTCGGCCGCGTCGAGGATGAGCAGGTCGCCCCGGTTTCCCCCGTGGCGGAAGCTGCGGAATGAGCGGACGTCTGGAGTTTGCCGGCAAAACGGCAGTGATCACTGGCGCAGCCAGCGGGATTGGCCGCGCGCTGGCCTTTGCGCTCGACGAGCGTGACTGCAATCTGGCGCTGGCAGATATCAATGAGGATGCACTCCGGGAGGTCGCAAACGCGCTGGCCAGCAATGAACGCAAGGTCACAGCCACGCGTGTGGATGTTGGCCGGCGCGGTGATATTGCTGACTTTGCTGACACGGTGCGCGCTGAACACGGCGAGGCACACCTCCTCTTCAACAATGCCGGCGTTGCTGCCGGCGGTACGTTCGAGGAATTGTCCGAAGAGACTTTCGAATGGCTGGTCGGAATCAATTTCTGGGGGCCGATCCGCATGACCCGAGCTTTCCTGCCCCTGATGCATGCGAGTGGCGATGGGCACATAACCAATGTCTCCAGCATTTTCGGGGTTATTGCGCCGGCCGGGCAGACTGCCTACAGCGCCAGCAAGTTCGGTGTTCGTGGCTTCTCTGACGCCCTGCGTCACGAGCTGGCCGGGTCCGATATCTCGGTGACCACCGTCCATCCGGGCGGTGTGAACACGAACATCGCCAAGTCGGCCCGGGTATCGGACAGCGCCAGCGAGGAAGACATCGAGGCCGGCTTGAAGCAGGCGGCCCAGAATCTGGTGATGCCGCCAAGCGAGGCGGCCGGAATCATCCTGCGCGGTGTCGAGCGCCGCAAACCACGGGTGCTGGTGGGCAGGGACGCGCATTTACTACACTGGCTCGAACGCCTGATGCCATCGAGCTATTGGGGGCTGATGGCGCGTCGCCTCGGCAGGGCGAAAGCGGAGGACTGACATGGAACTGGCTCTGACAATTCTGGGCGCGCTGTTGCTGATCGTGATGCTGGTCCTGATCGGTTTCGCAGGCTTCTCGGCCTATGTGTCTGGCAAGATTTCCAAGGCCATGGCGCCAGCCGGTGCTTTCCAGGAGGTTGAGGGCGGCCGCATTCACTATGTCGAGAAGGGCGAGGGGCGGCCGCTGCTGCTGATCCATGGCCTGGGCGGCAACCTGCACAATTTCGGCTATGCGATGATCGATCGTCTGGCCGAGCGCTATCACGTCATCGCTATCGACCGTCCGGGATGCGGACATTCCGAACGGGATAATGACGAGCTGGCGCGCCTTCCAAGGCAGGCGGAAATGATTGCCGATTTCATCCGCCGAAAGGGCATCGAGAAACCGCTTGTCATCGGACATTCCCTGGGCGGTGCGATCTCCCTTCGCCTGGCCATCGACCACCCTGAACTGGTCGGCGGGTTGGCAATGCTGTCACCGCTCACGGCTGTCCAGGAGAGCGCTCCGGCCGTATTTGGTGGTCTCTTTGCGCCCAATTCCGCCCTGCGGGGCATCATCGCAAACACGATCGCTGTACCGGCGTCCATCCGCAATGGCGCCGCCGTGGTGGAGACGATCTTTGCTCCGGAACCGGTCCCTGAGGACTTTCGAACGCGCGGAGGTGGATTGTTGTCGCTTCGGCCGGTTGCCTACTACGCGGCGTCGACCGATATGCACGCAGTGCCGATGGATATCGGAGCGCAGCAGGATTTGTACGCTCGGATTTCTGCTCCCATGGGGATGTTGTACGGCGATGATGATGCGGTGCTGGTGGCCGACCATCATGTCGCGGCAATCATGGCGGTGCAGCCGGAACTTCACCTGGTCCGCATGGGCGGGGTGGGGCACATGCCGCTGGTGACCCAGCCGGACACGTGCGAGCGCTTTATCGACGAAATGGCAAGCCGGGTTTTTGCGACTTAAAACCAGCTTGGCTTGGGCGCGCGAACATGTCATGTCGCTAGGCCAATGATCACCCAGCGAGGGCACAGCCATGAAGTTTTTCGTCGACACTGCTGACGTTTCCGAGATCCGTGATATCGCCGATGTCGGCCTGCTTGATGGCGTGACCACAAACCCCTCGCTGATCATGAAATCAGGTCGCGACTTTATCGAGGTGATCGCCGAGATATGCGAAATCGTCGAGGGGCCGGTCAGCGCTGAGGTTACGGCCCTGGAAGCCGACGCCATGATCGCGGAAGGCAAGAAACTTGCGGCTATTGCATCAAATGTCGTGGTCAAATTGCCATTGACATGGGATGGGCTGAAGGCGTGCAAGGCGCTCGTCAGTGCAGGCATCCAGACCAATGTCACCCTGTGTTTTTCGGCCAATCAGGGCCTGATGGCTGCGAAGGCCGGCGCGACCTATGTCTCGCCCTTCATCGGTCGTCTGGACGATCTTGGGGTTGATGGCATGGAGCTGATCCACGATCTGCGCATGATCTTCGACAATTACGGTTTCGAGACCGAGGTGCTGGCTGCATCAATCCGATCTGCTGCGCATGTGCAGGAGTGTGCCATCGCCGGAGCTGATGTTGCGACCGTACCGCCGGGCGTGCTCAAGGGGCTGGTCAAGCATCAGCTGACCGACAAGGGCCTGGCTGCTTTTATGGATGATTGGAAAAAGACGGGTCAGTCGCTCTAGAGCTCAGACTACGTCAACCAAACTCCAGTCGCGTCGCGCCGTATCGGTATCAAGATACTCGTTGAAGGCGTCGAGTGTGCCCGAACTGGTTGCCTGGACGGTGACCAGTTGTCGTCGGACCGTGCGATTATTGGTTAGGAAGAGGCATTCGCCATTGTTGGTTTTGCTTTTGTCCAAGCGTGTAATGAACCGCAGCACGTGTTGCTGAAAGCGCAGAACCTCTTCTTCAGTCTTGAAGCTATGTGTCTGTGACAACATGATTTTCCCCCACGAGCGTCATATGGCTCGCTCCCCGATCAGGCCTTATTGTGCAGCCTGTTCTTCGCAGTTTTGCAGATTGTAACCCTAAAACGCAACCTGAACGGCAAATCCGTCGCGAAAAATGGGTAAGCGCAGGGCGTGCAAACTGCGTCCATCCTGTCGCGCAACAAATTGCCATACAGATTTTGTGGAATTGAACCCGTGACCCGGAGACCTGACAGGCAATCAAGAACCGGGGGCGTCGATGACTTCGTCGCAATCTCTCCAGCGTAGCGGGTTTGATATAAACCTTGCTGGCGTTGGTCTAATTACAATTTTAGGGGCGCTCTGGGCGCTCTTCGCTGCTGCCTTTGCGCCGGATGCTGCCATGAAAGGGCAGTCCTGGTTGATTCTCGGCGGCTTCCTGACGGGCATTTTCCTGGTCGTCGGCGCTGCGGCGCGCGGCGGTGTGATCACGGATCAGTCCGACTATAACGAGGACATCGTCAAGGCAGGCGTCATCGCCTCGCTCTTCTGGGGCGTTGCCGGATTGCTGGTTGGTGTCATCATCGCTGCCCAGCTGGCCTTCCCGATCCTCAATTTCGATGATTTCGGCTTTCTGAGCTTTGGTCGCCTGCGCCCGCTGCATACGTCAGCGGTGATCTTCGCCTTTGGCGGCAATGTGCTGATCGCGACATCCTTCTACGTCGTTCAGCGGACGTGCCGCACGCGCATTGCCGGCGGGATCTGGCCCTGGTTCGTCTTCTGGGGCTATCAGTTCTTCATCGTCATCGCGGCGTCCGGTTATCTGATCGGCATCACCCAGGGGCAGGAATAGGCCGAGCCGGAATGGTATGCCGACCTCTGGTTGACCGTGGTCTGGGTCGCCTATCTCCTGGTCTTCCTCGGCACGCTGATGAAGCGCAAGGAGCCGCACATCTATGTGGCCAACTGGTTCTACCTCGCCTTCATCCTGACGATCGCGGTACTGCACGTGGTCAATAACCTGGCCATGCCGGTCGATTTCTTCGGCTCGCGCAGCTACTCGCTGATGGCCGGTGTGCAGAACGCTCTGACCCAGTGGTGGTATGGCCACAACGCGGTTGGTTTCTTCCTGACGGCAGGTTTCCTTGGCATCATGTACTACTTCATTCCGAAGCGGGTACAGCGTCCGGTCTATTCTTACCGCCTCTCCATCATCCACTTCTGGTCCCTGATCTTCATCTTCGTTCCTTCGTCACTACGACGAAACCCAAACCCTCCCTAAATAACAACCTCAAATCTGTGCCATAGGCGCTGACGGGGGACAGATCGCGCCGGAAAACCCGCGCCCGCCTCTCATTATCAGGCCCGAAGCCCCGACGGTTCGGGCCTTTTGCTTCCGTTCGCAAGAGCCCCTTAACCCGAGGCGCTTCAACCCTCGCTTTCTCTCGTGACGATTGCGCCTGAACCGTCTAGCTTGGCCGGATCTGCATGTGTCGAGGTTATCATGTTCCATCTGCGCTTTATCGGGCTTGCCGCCAGCCTGCTTGCCTTGTCCCTCCTCGTTCTATCGGTCTCGAGTCAGGCTCAGGCCCAGACGCAGACTGGGGCACAGGACGAGGCAAGCGGTTTTCAGGCTGAGGCCGATGCGATTGCCGCGCGCTGGACCGAGATACTCAATAGTCGCTATCGCGAACTCGCCGCCCTCGACGAACAAGCTTTCATCACCGGCTGGGCAGAGGAGATCGACGGGTGGAAAACACAACTGCGCGCACTGGAAGTCGAACATGATCGTTCAGCCGAGGCTTACATCACGCGTATCCATTATGAATGGGCCATCGGTCGTCTGCTTTACGGCCCGATGCACGGACGCCTGACGCAGGATCGCGCCTTTCGTCCCAGTTCCACCTATGATGCCTATCTCGACGAGGTGGATCTGGGACGGGCGGACCTGCTCGAACTGGACGAGTATCGCAGCTTCATCGAACGACTGCGCGATTACTGGGCCGATACACGCTTTGACGAAGATGTGCCCGGCACCGTGCAATTCCTGACGGCCAAGCTGGAGTCGGGCCACCGGTTCAGTCATCCCGATATCCAGTGTTACCTCAACACCCAGTCTCTCAGGCTCTGGGTGGAGGAAAACGCCGCCGATGGCCTGCACACCGAAGCCGAAGATCACCGCGCCGCCTGCCCGGGCGAGGCGTCCGACGATATCCTGGCGATGGTCGCCGCCGAACGCGCCGAGCGGGACGGTCATATCATCGAGACCTTCAAGACCTTCGACGATTATGATCTGGAGATTCATATCTACCTGCCCGACGACTGGAGCGCGGATGATGACCTTCGTCCCGCCATGGTCTGGGTCCACGGCGGTGGCTGGTTTTTCGGGTCCTGGAGCTGGTGCGGGCCCTGTAGTTTCTTCAAGGATCGCGGCCATGTGGTGGCGCAGATTGAGTATCGCACGCGGGGGCGTTTCGGTGTGCGGGCCGGAGACAGTCTCGCCGATGTGACAGATGCGATCGCCTGGCTCCGCGAGAATGCCCAGACCTATGGCATCGACGCGTCCCGGATCGGCGTGTCGGGTTTTTCCGCTGGCGCGCATCTCTCCGTCGCAGCGGCCACACTGGAAGCGCCGACTTCGCCCTCGCGACCTGATTTGGCCCTCTCCTTTTCCGGCTGTATGGACATGACCGATGACGGCTACATGATCTCGATTGCCGGAGGCTGGCCAACCGCCCGCTCGCTCTCACCCTTGCACATGATGGACGGAGCGCTACCCCCGCTGTTTATCGCCCATGCCCACGAGGATACGGACTGTTCCTTTGAGACGGCCACGGCCTTTGCCCAAGCCGCCCGCGCCCAGGGCACGTCTGTCGACATGATTGATTTCCCCCAGGCCGGTCATTTCTTCCTGCGTGATCCGGACCGCGCGCACCTCACCCGTACCCGTGTCAACGCGTTCCTGGATCAGCACGGCTATTGATCAAGCGGACCGATCTCCCCAACTGAGCGGGCACGGTCGCGCGCGCTGGACGTCAGGCGGTCCTGCGAGCTCTTTATGGTTGATTTGCTCATCGAGCAGTTCGTGACCATCCGGCTCATCAATTGAGAAGGCGTCGAGGATGCGACGTTCCTCAGCCGGATCGGTCCACGCGAAGAAGGCGTCGATCTCGACCGGGTTTCCGTGGTCGTTGTAGAACCCGCTATCAAGCGAGAGTTCACCGCGCTTGCAACGGACGCGCTGCACCCGATTAGCTTCCTTCGCTGCGGGGATGAATGCGAGGAAACGAGAGCCGTCCTGCGGAGCCTCTTCCGTATTCCAATTCCACATCATGCGGGTCGAGAAGAACTTATCCATCTTAGTGTCCGTCGTCAGAACATTTGGCACAACTCGCGGCGTAGGATTGCGGAGTGTGGGCCTCGTCTGGGATTGATGTTTAGGCGGCGAGCCTGCGGTGTTGCAAGCGCCGATGTTCGAGTGTCTGTCGCTTGATCCTTTCTCTTGGTTTGATGATTGCTTGTGCCTTGCCGAAGTAGGCGTCGGCGGGTGTGACGTTGTCGAGGCTCTCGTGGTAGCGCTGGTGGTTGTAATGCTCGACGAAGGCCTCGATCTGCTGTTCGAGATCGCCGGGCAGGAAGTAGTTCTCCAGCAACACACAGTTCTTCAGGGTCTGGTGCCAGCGCTCGATCTTGCCTTGGGTCTGCGGATGGAAGGGCGCGCCGCGAACGTGATCCATCTGCTTGCCATTGAGATAATCGGCCCGTTCTCCGGCGATGTAACTCGGGCCGTTGTCGCTCAGGAGCCGCGGCCTGTGCAGCACGTTGGCGTGGTCGTAGCCTGAGGCTGCCAGAGCCATGTCGAGCGTCTCGGTGACGTCCTCGGCCCTCATGGTGGAGCGGAGCTTCCAAGCAATGATGTAGCGCGAGTAATCGTCGAGCACGGTGGATAGGTAGACCCAGCCCCATCCGATGATCTTGAAGTAGGTAAAATCGGTCTGCCATATCTCGTTGGGCCGAGTCGTCTGCGTGTGGAACGCCTCTGCCGCCTTGATCACCGTGTAGGCCGGACTGGTGATCAGATCATGGGCCTTGAGAAGGCGGTAAACCGTGGCTTCGGATACGAAGTAGCACCACTCGTCGGTGAAGCGCACCGCCAGTTCGCGAGGAGACAGTTCGGTCAGCTCCAGCGCCATCTCGACGATCTGCTGCTGGATGTCCTCACCGATGCGGTTCCACACCCGGCTCGGCGTCGATGGCCGGTTTGCCAGCGCCTCCGGCCCGCCTTCAATGTAGAGGTCATACCAGCGGTAAAAGGTTCGCCTTGCCACGCCGATCTGGTCCAGCGTTTGCTTGGCGGGCAGGTGAGACTGCTCGACGATACGGATGATCTCCAGCTTCTCGGATGCGGGATACCTCATTCGTTGTCTCCCCCATCCGCGACCATGCTTTTTTTGAGCAGGCGGTTCTCCAGGATGAGGTCGGCCACACACTCCTTCAGATCGCGGGCCTCGCGGCGAAGATCTTTCACCTCGTCCGTGGTAGCAGCACGGGCGGTGTCACCGGCAAGCCGACGCTTGCCAGCTTCCATGAATTCCTTGAATCAGGAGTAATACAGGCTCTGGGCAATGCCTTCCTTGCGGCACAGCTCGGCGATGGAGTCATCACCGCGCAGGCCGTTGAGCACGATCCTGATCTTGTCTTTAGCGGAAAAATGCCGACGGGCCTTTCGGCGGATGTCCTTCACCACCTGCTCGGCAGGCGATTTAGACCTTGAGGATTTGGGCTTCATCTTCGTTCCTTCGTCACTACGACGAAACCCAAATCCGCCTTAAATCACAACCTCAAATCTGTGCCATAGGCGCTGACGGGGGACAGTTTCCGCTTTGAAGACAAGCTGCGCCCGGAAGCGCGCGAAACCATCGATGCGCTGCACAAGCGCGTGTGCCGCGTGATCCTGCTCTCCGGTGACCGCCAGGCTCCGGTAGCCGCTATCGCTGAGGAGCTGGGGCTGGACAAGTGGCAGGCCGAGCTGAAACCGCAGGCCAAGATCGAGCGTATCCAGGCCTTCAAGGAACAGGGCGCCAAGGTCGCCATGGTCGGTGATGGCATCAATGACGCGCCCGCCCTGGCTGCCGCTGATATTTCGGTGTCTCTTGCCTCAGCAGTAGAAATCTCCCAGGCCGCCGCGGATTTTGTGCTGCAGGGCGACAAGCTCGACCGCATGGTCCGGGCGATGGATGTTTCCTGCGGCGCGAAACGCCGCGTATTGGAGAATTTTGGCCTGGACGTTGTCTATAATATGATCGCGGTTCCACTGGCTGTGTTTGGTTTTGTCACGCCTCTGGTTGCGGCGATTGCCATGTCCGCATCCTCGCTTCTGGTGATATTGAATGCGTTGAAGCTCGCTCGCTGAAGTCTTTCCTGATCTGGATGATTCCGCTCGCCCTTTTGATGGGCCTGGCCGGCCTGACCGGCTTCATGTGGAGCCTGAAATCCGGCCAGTTCGAGCATCTCGATGGTGCCGCCCACCGCATCCTCATGGATGACGACAAGCCGCTCGATCGCGATTGAGCGCGAATGAAAACGCCCGGCTGTGCCGGGCGTTCATCTCAGCTTTTTGCTGCGCTGGCCGATGGCTCCGGCCTCGGTTCGAAATCCTTGTAGGCATAACAGGACGCATGCGCGATCCATAGGAAGGTGAAGGCCAGGCCGATGGTGAAGACGGCTGATCCCGCAACAACCATGAAAGCGATGAGCCAGGCCCAGGTGATCATCACGAAAGGCTGGGCAAGGACCGAGCGGAAACTCGCGACCAGGGCCGTGACAGCGTCCACATCCTGATCGATCAGCATCGGGAAGGAGAGCACGGAGATCGTGAAGGCGAAAGCCGCCAGGATGGCGCCGGTGATCGTGCCGATGATCATGAAGGTCATGCCCTCGGGGGCTGTCAGCATGAATTGGATGAACTCGCCCGGATGGAACGGCCCGGACGGGGCCAGCACGATGCGCAGGGTCTGGGCGATGTGGAACCAGAGCAGCAGCATAACCAGAATCACACTCATGAAGCTGACCTGGGAGATGCGAGAGGGATAGCGGGAAATCACCACGCGGAATCGTGGTTTCTCCCCCCGTTCGAAGGCGCGGCTGACCTGGTAGATGCCGATGGCCAGGGCGGTGCTGATAAGCGCGAAGCCGCTTAGCGCGACCGGAATGGCCTCCTCGCCACCAAAGGCCCACAGCGTGCCGCTGATGGCCAGGCCGCCCAGCACGAAGATGAGACCATAGCTGATCGAGACCAGCGGTGCGCGCCGCAGATCCTCGAAGCCCAGCTTGAGCCATTTCCAGGGTGCGTCCCGGCGGACTTTCTTCAAAGTGACCATGTTAATCCTCCCCCTTCATATTCGCCCGACAGGCGTATGAAATCTGCGCGTCATTACGCCACACGTTTTTTGTGATTATTCCGGGACATAAGGTCGGGGCCAAGGAGAAAGAACATGCCACCAGCCGGTCTCGCCGACCTCAGCATTCTGGGCGGATTGCTCGCGGGTTTTGCCTCGAGCCTTCACTGCGTGGGCATGTGCTGCGGAATTGCCGCCAGTCTGATGTTTACGCTGGCGCCTGAGGCAAGTGAGAACGAGCGCCGGATAGTGATACTGAAGGCGCAGTTCGGGCGTATTGCAGCCTATATGCTGGCGGGTGCGGTGCTGGGAGCCATCGGCAGCCAGTTCTATTTCGACGCCGATCGCGCCGAAGGCTTCACGATCCTGCGCTGGGCCGGTGCAGTGACACTGGTCTATATCGGCCTCTCCGTCGCGGGCTGGGCCCCGGCACTCGCTGGCCTGGATCGCGTCGGCGCGGGGTTGATACGCATCGCGCAAAATCCACTGGGCGGAAAGTTGAGCGCAGCCACACCGGTGCTCGCTGGTTTCCTCTGGGGACTGTTGCCCTGTGGGATGGTCTATGCCGCGCTGTTCTAAGCCATGCTTTCAGGTTCGCCAGGGTAGGGCGCCGAGATCATGGCCGGCTTTGGCGTAGGAACCTTGCCCGCAGTCCTGGCGTCCGCCTTTGGCGCCGCCAAGCTGATGAGTTTTGCGGCTCGCCCGGGCATGCGAACGGTGACCGGCCTGGCCATAGTCGCAGTAGGCATTCTGTCAGCGGCGCTGCCCTGGAAGGAAATCGCAGCCTTCTGCGGCATTCCTGTCGAATAAGCACGCAGTTGTGATGCAGCGCGAGAAGACCCGCCTTCTCGGTCGCGCTATCTAGTCCGTGCTCGGGGGTAGACATCATGATGAAGGCGAACACCATGCTTCTCACGCTCATACTGGCCTCCAGCCTCACCTTGACGATCGCAGGCGAAGGCGATGCGCAGGTCGTGGGCGCAGTCACGGAGCACCAGTCAACACTTCTGAGCCAGGGTGGTGGAGCGCTTTACGGACTGCAGATCACTGAGCGACGTAGCCGGGCCTGCCAGGTTCGCGCCTTCTTTCGTGGTGCACCGCCGCGAACCTCGCAATTCTGTTCCGGCCGGGTCGTCGGGCGGCATGTGCGCGATGCCTCCGCGGCGCTGATGGGTATTGCCGAGGAAGTCACCGGGCTGAGCGCCTGCATGGATCGCAACGAGAAAATCGCCGTCGTGCGATTGCACTCCGGGAGTGGCCAGACGGCGCAGGCCAGTGTTGGTGAGTGTGCGACCGATTTCCAGCGGGTCGATTGTGAAGCTGGCTGGGCAGTGCAGGGCATCCAGTTCTATTTCGATGGCGCTTCGGGAACACGTTCCCACCGTCATCTGAGCGGAATGCGCCCATTGTGCACGCTGATGGCGATGCAGTAGGCCGATTTATCGCTTATGATTTGAGCGACGGGACTGTCTGCTGCAGATTCTCTGCAGGAGAAGCGCCATGCCGAGCGAGAATCATCCAGACCCGGAAACCTATCTGACGACCGCCCTGGACGGTCAGGTCGTCATGGTGCGAGCGACGGGCGAGCAGACCGGGCCCGAGGCTGCCCTGATGCGCCAGAAACTGGTCCGGCTTCTGGCCGAGCGTGGATGCGACGCGGTTCTGGTGGATTTGCGGGAGGCCAGCTATGAGGCAAACCGCATTCGGGAGACGGCAGATCGCCTGGCGGCACTGACCGCCGTGATCCCGCCCGGACGGGGCGCAGTATGGCACCGCAATGAAGACCCGCACGCGCTTTCCTTCATCCTCGATGCTTTCCGCCGCGCCGGGCATCTTGCCTGGGCGGTACAATCACTAGACGAAGCCGCGCACTATCTGCTCGACGACGAAGGTCCTGACATTATTGCGATCTAGCTGTGCTTGCCCCGGCCCTGCGAACGGGTCATCCTGCGCGCAATTGAGGGGGAGCATCATGAAATTCAAGGCGATTGCCGCTGCGCTGGCCGCGACTGTACTTACACCCTTTGCCCAGGCCCAGGAGCAGCCCGAATGGGCGCTGGTTATCCATGGTGGCGCAGGCGTGATCGAGCGCGGGCGTATGACAGCCGAGCGCGAAGCAGAGTACCGGGCAGCCATGCATGCTGCGCTCGACCGCGGCGAGGCAGTGCTGGAGGCCGGTGGCAGTGCGCTGGACGCAATCGAGGCCGTGATCCACGGCATGGAAGATGATCCGTTGTTCAACGCTGGTCGCGGAGCTGTTTTCACTGCTGCCGGCAAGAATGAGCTCGACGCGTCCATCATGGACGGCGCATCCCTGAACGCCGGCGCCGTTGCCGGTGTCACCCAGGTCCGTCATCCTATCTCACTGGCCCGGGCCGTCATGGACCGTTCTCGCCATGTCATGCTGCAAGGAGAGGGCGCAGAGACTTTTGCCATCGAGCAGGGGCTGGAAATGGTGCCACCCGCCTGGTTCTTCACGGAACGCCGCTGGCAGTCGATGGAGCGCGCCCTCGATCGTCTGGGCATAGCGGCCCCGGATCGCCCTGAGGACGCGCCGGAGGCAGAGGGTGTCGATCACGGCACGTTGGAACAGGATGACCGCGAACACCGGTTTGGCACAGTTGGCGTGGTAGCCCTGGACAGTGACGGAAATATCGCCGCGGGAACCTCCACCGGCGGAACAACCGCCAAGCGTTGGGGGCGTGTCGGTGACAGCCCAATCCTGGGCGCCGGCACCTATGCCAGCAACCAGTCCTGCGGCGTGTCCGCAACGGGTACGGGCGAGTATTTCATCCGCCTGACAGTGGCCAGCCGAATCTGTGCGCTGGTCGAGTTCCAGGGGCTGTCCTTGCAGGAGGCCGCTGACCAGGTCATCCAGGATGAGCTGACCGCGATGGGCGGTGATGGTGGTATTGTCGCCCTGACACCGTCCGGAGATGTCGCGTGGAGCTTCAACACACCCGGCATGTATCGTGCCCGCCAGAGTGCAGGCGGCGAGCCGGTTGTGGGCATTTATGGTGACGAGGACTAGCCCGTCCCGTACTGCCCGACATTCAGATCCAGACCAAACCCTGAAAGGTACCCCCTTGGATATCAAAGCCCTTACGGACCAGCTGTCCGTCAGCCCCCAAGGTTACCGTCGAGGATATCGCTGCCATCAAGGAGGCAGGCTTTAAGTCTGTCATCTGCAATCGTCCTGACGGCGAGGGTGCGGATCAACCGACGTTTGACGAGATCAGTGCAGCCGCCCAGGCCGCAGGGCTTGAAGCGCTCTATCAGCCGATCGTCGCGGGCAGGGTGCAGGACGAGGATGCGGCGAAATTCGGCGAAGCGCTCAGCTCGCTGCCGGGGCCGGTCCTGGCTTATTGCCGCACGGGCACTCGCTCGGCGACGCTCTGGTCACTGCACAGCGCTGCGACCATGTCCATGGAGGATATCCTCGCAGCGACCTCTGCAGCTGGTCATGACATGACCGGAATTGCCCGCCGCGTGGCCAGTGGCGGTTCCACGCCAACTGAGACCGGGGGTGCGCGTTTCGATGTCGTGATTGTTGGTGGCGGCGCCTCCGGTGTCTCCGTAGCTGCCAGCCTGCAAACACGCGAGTATGGCCTGTCCATCGCTATTATCGACCCGGCCGACACCCATTATTATCAGCCGGGTTGGACCATGGTGGTCGGCGGCGTCTTCAACGCTGAAAGTACGGCGAACCCCATGGGCGCGCTGATCCCGGGCGGGGTGACCTGGATCAAGTCTGCTGTTGCCTCCTTTGAGCCGGAAAAGGATGCTGTCGTTCTCGATGGCTGCCGCGTGGTGAAATACGACCGCCTGGTCGTCTGCCCCGGCCTCAAGCTGGACTGGGATGGCGTGGAGGGCCTGACCGACACGCTGGGTCGCAATGGCGTGACCTCGAACTACCGATATGACCTGGCGCCCTATACCTGGGAGCTGGTGCAGTCGCTGAACAAGGGGAGGGCCCTGTTCACCCAGCCGCCCATGCCGATCAAGTGTGCCGGTGCGCCGCAAAAAGCGCTCTATCTCTCCGGGGATGCCTGGACGCGTCGGGGGGTGATAGACGACATCGAGATCGAGTTTTGCAATGCCGTTGGCGTGCTCTTTGGCGTGAAGGACTATGTGCCGGCGCTTGAGCGATATATCGACAAGTATGGCGCCCAGCTGAACTTCTTCCACAATCTGGTGGCCATTGATGGCGATGCGAAGAAGGCCTGGTTCGACGTCAAGAAGCCGGACACCGAGGTGGTTCGTGTTGAAAAAGAATTCGACATGATCCACGTCTGCCCACCCCAAAAGGCCCCGGATTTCATCCGTGTCTCACCCTTGGCTGATACCGCGGGCTGGGTCGATGTTGACCAGTTCACCCTGCGTCACAAGACCTATGAGAACATCTGGTCGCTGGGTGATGTCATGAATGCGCCAAACGCCAAGACAGCCGCTGCTGCACGTAAACAGGCGCCGGTCGTTGCCGAGAATATCTCCGCCGATATACGCGGCCGCTCGCCTGTGGCCCAGTATGACGGTTATGGCTCGTGTCCGCTGACAGTGGAACGCGGCAAGATTGTTCTCGCCGAGTTCGGGTATGGCGGCACGCTCTTGCCAAGCTTCCCGCGCTGGCTGATTGATGGCCAGAAACCGACCCGTGCGGCCTGGTTCCTCAAGGAGAAACTCCTGCCACCGATCTACTGGAAAGCCATGCTGCGCGGTCATGAATGGCTGGCCAAGCCGACCCGGATCAAGGTTGAAGTGGACTAGAACCGTCATCGCAAGCGAACTAGGAGAGAATCGAATCCTCTCCCTGTTCGAAATACTCACTGTCACGTTTCATCTGGGCGACGATGTGGTCGAACGCCGCCCGGATCCGGGCGCTCTTGCGCACGGTTTCATGGGCCACGATCCACAGATCCAGCGACGTGGAAAAGTCTGGCAGCAACCGGACCAGGTCACCGCAGCGTCGGGCGAGGCGGTGCGAGGTCACGCCAACGCCGTAACCGGCTTCCAGCCCCTTGATATGGCTGGCCGGGCTGTTGGCCTTGAAGGCAACGTGATGAGGTACGACGGCTGAACCTTCAGGCGTCTTGGGCCAGCCAAAATAGTCCCCGATCGACCAGGCAACACAGGCGTGATCCGATAGATCCTCGACATTGGTCGGGTGACGGTGCCGCTCCAGATAGGTTTTCGAAGCATAGAGCCCAGCGCCAACTGTTGCGCCGCGCCGGCCAATCAGGCTTTGCTGGGTTCCGGGGCCGTTCCACCGCAGGGCAATATCGGCTTCGCGGTCAGCCAGGTTCGCCGGGTGATTCTTGATCGCGATCTCGATCCCGATGCCGGGGTTTTCCCGCTGGAACGGAGCGAGGGCGCCTGGCAGCCAGTCCGCGCCCAGACCTTCCGATGCCGAAATGACAACCAGTCCGGTCAGGGACTGGTCCTGCGCGATGGCAGCGCGGTGGATGGCGGAGGCTTCCTCGCGCATGCGCCGGGCATGGCCGACAATACGTACACCCAGCGATGTCAGCTTGGACTGCCCGTTTTCGCGTTCGAACAAGGGTTCACCCAGCCGGGACTCCAGCGCCTGAAGGCGGCGGGTGACGGTAGGTTGGGAGACATTGAGTTCCGCGGCGGCGGCCGTGAGGCTGCCACATTCCGCGACCGTGAGGCACACGAGATAGTCTGACCAGTCATCCATACATTTATGTATGCAGGTAATGTGCTATTGGTCAATGATATTCATATAACTTCGTTCTAAATATAAACGCTGTTCACTCATGGAGAGCGAGATGTTCAGAACGATTCTTATTGCTGCGGCGCTCGTCGCCGCCCCGACCACTGCTGCAACGGCCCAGTCCTGCGAGGCCGAGCCGCAGTTTGCCTTCAACCGTACTTCTAATGCCCTAGTCCGTGCGCAGTTCAACTCCCTGCGCCGCGCCCAGTGGGAACGAGCCATCCACTTCGGCACGGAAGTCTCCGAATCCGGTGCTTCCCCGCGCGACAAGGTCGTGGCCCTGTCCAACCTTTGTTATGCGTATGCTGCGTCCGGCGATGCGGCTGAAGCCATTGTCGCCTGTGATGCGGCAATCGAACAGAGCTCTGACGCCTGGCGTGCCCTGAATAATCGCGGCGCTGCCAACTGGCTTGCCGGCAACCGCTCGGCTGCCGCGGCTGATTTCCAGGCTGCTGCTGCCGTTGCCGGTGGTGAGGACGAGGTCCAGGCCAACATGGCCCTGGCCCAGTGCAGCTAAACTCCCCCCATCAGCTTGCCCAAGGCTGATGTTGTAGCCGGAGCGCTCCCCCGCTCCGGCTTTTTGCTGCCTGCGTATGTGGGCGGGGGAGGCGATGAAGCTTCACACTGAGCTTGTCTTGTGCGGTGAGTAGCGATAGCCATCAGCTTCCACCCAACAAGCAAGTGGTTCACTATGAAACTCGCATCTTTGAAAAACGGTCATCGCGACGGCAAGCTGGTCGTCGTTTCCAAGGACATCGCCTGGTATGCGGACGCGTCTTCCATCGCCCCGACCATGCAAGCGGCCCTGGATGACTGGGAGCGATGCGAGGGCGAGCTGCAGAGCCTTTACGAACAGCTCAATCGCGAGACCATTCCGCGCGAGCGCTTCCATGAACATGACGCCCTGTCGCCGTTGCCGCGTGCCTTTCAGTGGGCGGACGGCTCGGCCTATGTCAATCACGTGGAACTGGTGCGCAAGGCGCGCAATGCCGAAATGCCGGCAACCTTTTGGACTGATCCGCTGATGTATCAGGGCGGGTCCGACGCTTTCCTGGCGCCGCGCGCCGACATCCCGCTGGGCGACGAGGCCTGGGGATGTGACATGGAAGGTGAGGTCGCCGTGATCTGTGGCGATGCGCCGATGGGCTGTTCTCCGGAGGAAGCCGCCAAGTCGATCCGCCTCATCATGCTGGTCAATGATGTCTCGCTGCGCGGCCTGATCCCGGCCGAGCTGGCCAAGGGCTTTGGCTTCTTCCAGTCCAAACCGCCGACGGCCTTCTCTCCGGTCGCTGTGACCCCGGACGAGCTGGGCGATGCCTGGGATGGCAAGAAAGTCTCGCTGCCGCTGGTCGTGCACTATAACAACGAACCTTTCGGCGTGGCGGATTGCGGTGTCGACATGACGTTCGATTTTCCGCAGCTGGTCGCTCACCTGGCGAAAACGCGACCGGTCACCGCCGGCACCGTGATTGGTTCAGGCACGATTTCCAACAAGCTGGATAATGGTCCGGGCAAGCCGATTTCCGAGGGCGGCGTGGGCTATTCCTGCATCGCCGAGATCCGCATGATCGAGACGATCAATGAGGGCAAGCCCTCGACCTCGTTCATGAAGTATGGCGATACCGTCAAGATCCAGATGAAGGACAAGGACGGCAAGTCCATCTTCGGCGCGATCGAACAGACCGTCGTGAAATACGAGGGCTAGGCCTTCGCAAAAGCCCTAGACAGACGCCGGTGCGGTTTCGTGCCGGCGTTTTTCTTTGCCGGATACCTTGAGGCCAAGCGTCAGCGCGGGCAGCCAGGGCATCACCGGGCCGAGACTGCGGGCAATGATTTCCGCAGCGATTGAGAGGGTCAGACCTGCCGTGGCGCCGATGACCAGGCCAAGCCAGGGATCTGGGAAGCCCATGATCTTGTAGCCTGCCAGCAGGGCCATCACCGGGAACATGTGGTAGAGATAGATCCCGAAGGAAAACCGGCCGATCCACGCCAGCGGCGCGAAATTTAGGACATTGCGAAAGAGGATCAGCGAGCCAGATGCCGTGAGGCCCAGGCCGAGCGCCATGGCATCACGCCGCTCGATCACGGCGGACGGATCAGCAAAGACTCCGATGAAATGGATCGTGCCCAACAGGGCCATGCTGGACAGGAAGGCCGTCTTTACGCCGCGTGTTGCTTCGCCCTCGAACCGGTTGAGGAAGACGCCCAGCGCAAAGAAGGGCGCCAGGTAGAGCGTGCGGTCAAACGACATCCATTCAATGCCCCGGCCGATATCGGACAGGAACAGCGCCGAGGTGACCGCCAGGAATCCTGTGGCCACTTGCAATCGTGCCTTGGGGAAAATCAGATCCAGTGCCCCGATGACCAGAAAGAGGATGAGCACCGCCTGCAGGAACCAGAGATAGGCATAGGCGCTGACATAGATCTGCCAGAACTCGCCCCACGGCACACCGTAACCGGCACCCAGCAGGGTGTTGGCTACGCCATAGATGGTTGTCACGAACAGGAAGGGCAGGCCGACACGACGCATCTTGCCGGTCACGAACTGGCCGCTCACCTCGCGCGTCGGTGGTCGATAGGCATAGACAAAGCCCGACAGCATCGCGAACAGCGGCATGCGCAAATGGAAGAAAACCGCAGTGAACATGGCCAGCGGATGATCATCGGGGACCCGCAGTCCGTTGGTGGCCTGCTCACCGACGACATGCAGCACCAGCAACAGGATACAGGCCAGGCCACGCAGCGTATCAATACCGCCATGGCGAGATTGTGCCAGATTGGTGCTGCTCATGGCCGCGGCCTCCCGGAAGCTTGTTCTGATGGGCTGGCACGCAATATCTGCGCCGCGCTGGAGCTTGGTACGGCGCGCTTCGCTGGCGACCCTAATTCGGGCGAACATCCTCGGCGCGGAGCGGGTAGCGCTGGCCGTCGAATTCGTCGAAGGCGTCCCGGAGTTCGGGATGGCCGACCGGGCCGTTTTCCGCATCGGGCAGGAGATTGCCTTCGGAAACATAGGCGCCGTAATAGCTTTCATCATTCTCCGCGAGGAGATGATAGAATGGCTGGTCCTTGGACGGGCGGATATCCTCGGGAATGGCTTCATACCATTCCTCGGTATTGGCGAATTCCGGGTCGACATCGACCACCACACCCCGGAAGGGGAAGAGGCGGTGACGCACCACGTCGCCGAGACCGTATTTGGCTTGCCGGATATCCATCACGTCATACTGCCACACTCTGCTTAACTTTGCGTGATTGCTGACAGTTCGAGCGCAGTGCTGCGTCGGGCTGTGCAAAGTCTTGTCACGCATCTTTCCTCTCTCATGTGAGATGAGTATGCTGATTTTCAAGACCAAATTTAGGCCGCACCGAGCTGCGCCGCCATTGCCCGAAGGGGCGGGGCGATTGCGCACCTGTCGGCGAAAGGACCATCATGGCGGAGCCATCGCCCCACAAAGAGGGGGGCAAAGGATCCGCCGGACGCAAGCGAAACCGGCGCCGTGCGCCGGCTCCGGTGTACGGCGCGATCGACCTCGGCACCAACAACTGCCGAATGCTGCTGGCTCGAAGGAGTGGCAGCAATTTCCAGGTTGTTGATGCCTTCTCCAGGGTAGTACGGCTGGGCGAGGGCCTGACCGCGTCCGGGCAATTGTCCGACGTGGCCATGACACGTGCCGTGGAAGCCTTGAAAGTCTGTTCGGAAAAACTCGCCCGCCAGAATGTCGCCAAACACCGCGCGATTGCCACCCAGGCCTGCCGGTTTGCGGATAATGGCAAGGAATTCCTCGAGCGGGTGCGGCTGGAAACGGGACTGAATTTCGACCTGATTTCGCCGGAAGAGGAGGCGCGTCTTGCCGTGCATGGCTGTGTCGATCTCATGGATGTCGACCGCGACGCTGCTCTCGTCATCGATATTGGCGGTGGATCTACGGAATTGTCCTGGGTCGACCTGGAGGAATGGCGTCGTCGCGGTGGTCCGGAAAGCGGTGGGCGTCCGCCGATGAAATCCTGGTCGTCTGCGCCCATTGGCGTGGTGACGCTGTCGGAACGCTTCCCCGAGCGCCATGATGACCGTCTGGCCTGGTATGAGGAGATGAAATCCTTTGCCCGCCAACAGCTCAAGACGCCGCGCGGCGCACGCTCCATGCGGGCCGTGTTCGCCGAGGGGCGCGGGCATCTCGTGGGCACTTCGGGTACGGTGACATCAATGGCCGGCGTGCATTTGCGTCTGCAGCGTTATGATCGTTCGCGTGTGGACGGTTTGTGGATGTCCGGTGAAGAGGCCCTGGCGGCCTGTACCCGCCTACGGGATCTCGACATCAAGGGGCGGGCCCAGGAGCCGACAATCGGCGCGGACCGGGCCGAGCTGGTGCTGGCGGGGTGTGCGATCTATGAAGCGGTTGCGGAGAAATGGCCGGCCGACAAGCTTCGGGTCGGCGATCGCGGTCTGCGCGAGGGCATGTTGCTCAATCTGATGCGCCGTCCTAAACGTCGCCGCAGAGGGGGCCGCAAGCCCAATACTGCCCAGACCGGCGGAGACGAGACGTGAGCGACGACAATAACGAGAATGACACTCCGGAAGAGCCGTCCGAGGAAGAGGGCGGTCGCCGCCGTCGTCGCTCCGGCCCTGTCACCAAGGGCGGCGATGCCCGCGCTGCGAAACAATTCCGGACCCGGGTGAAAACCGCTCGCGGGCGCAAGCTGTCCTCGACGCGTTGGCTCGACCGCCAGCTCAATGATCCCTACGTGAAAAAGGCGCAGATGGAGGGCTATCGCTCCCGCGCAGCCTACAAGCTCATCGAGCTGGACGAGAAATTCAAATTCCTGCGCCCCGGTCAGCGCATCGTCGATCTCGGTTCTGCGCCGGGCGGCTGGGTGCAGGTTGCTCTCAAACAGGGCGCAACGGAAGTGATCGGTATCGATCTCCTGGAAATGGACCCGATCGAGGGGGCTGTCCTCCTGCAGAAGGACTTCACCGAGGATGACGCGCCGGATCTGGTGAAGGCGGAAATGGGCGGCCCGGCCGACCTGGTCATCTCGGACCTTGCACCTTGGACCACCGGTCACAAGACCACGGATCACCTGCGCATTGTCGGCCTGGTGGAAATGGCAGCCCAGTTCGCCTTCGAAACCCTCAAGCCCGGCGGCAGTTTTGTCGCCAAGGTCTTCCAGGGCGGCACCTCCGGCGAGCTGCTAGACCAGATGAAGGGGCGTTTCGCCAAGGTCCGCCACTTCAAACCGCCATCATCCCGTTCCGGCAGTCCCGAGACTTTCCTGATAGCGACCGGGTTCAAGGGATAGGTTGTTTTCTTCCCCATTCGTGGGGAAGTGCCGTAACGAAGTGAAGGCGAAGGGGGCGAGCGCAGCGAGCTAACCTCCGGGCCTCGCCCTCCGGCCCCTCCGGCCCCTCCGTCTCCGCCTTCGCTGAAGCTACGGCAGATCCACCTCCCCGGTGGGGAAGATTATCCGTCCTCCTCAGCGCGCCTGAGAGAAACAGGCACGGCGTTGGCCTGCATGTCGTCCCAGATCCGCACGATGATGCCGTGGCTGGCCTCGTTATTGGCTTCGATCAGCACGGCTGCGCCGGCACTTTCGGCCCGGAAGCGGTTAACCGCCGAGATACCCCGGTCGACATCCGTGATCACGCCGTTGACGTAGATGCGATTGTCCTCGGTGACCTGTACGACAATGGGTGCCGGGCAGTCCGGACAGGGTGGTGCCGCGTCCGGAGGCGGTTGCATATCGATGCCTTCCTCATTGAGGAAGGTTGCTGTGACGATGAAAAAGATCAGAAGAATGAACACGATATCCAGCATGGGTGTCATGTTCACTTCAGCGGCGTCCTCCCGCCGCTTGGTGCGTTTGCGCATGGCAATTCCCCACGATTGCTAACGTGGGCATGACAGCCAAGGCTTGCGGCGAAACTCCGGGGGCAATGTGCCGGGATTGGGATTAATTGTGGCGGGCAGCGGATACGCGCCGCTTCACCACACATCTCCGATTGACCTTCCGCGCGTGTCTGATATAGCGGCCCCGCAAGAGAGAAGGAGGTCTCCGATGGAGATTCGTGAAGGTCTGACCTTCGACGACGTGCTCTTGCAGCCCGGCCCGTCCGAAGTTCTTCCTGCAACCGCCAATGTCGCGTCCCGCATCGCCCATGATGTTGGTCTGAACATTCCCATGCTCGCTGCCGCCATGGACACCGTGTCCGAGGCCGGTATGGCGATCGCCATGGCCCAGGCGGGTGGTATGGCGGTGATCCACCGCAATCTGACCATCGCCGAACAGGCCGAGGAAGTGCGCCGGGTGAAGCGGTTCGAGAGCGGCATGGTGGTCAACCCGGTAACCATTTCTCCCGACGCGACGCTGGCCGAGCTCAAGGCGCTGATGGCCGAGCACCGTATCTCCGGCATCCCGGTGGTCGAGGGCGCAACCAATTCCAAGCCCGGCAAGCTGGTCGGTATCATCACCAATCGCGATGTACGCTTTGCGGACGATCCGAACGAGAAGGTCGGCAATCTGATGACCCGCGACGTCGTCACGGTTCGCGAGGGCGCGACCCAGGACGAGGCCCGTGCCAAGCTGCATGAACACCGTATCGAGCGGGTGCTCGTGGTCGACAAGGATGATCGCTGCATCGGTCTCATCACCGTCAAGGACATGTCCAAGGCAGAGCAGCATCCCAATGCCGCCAAGGACAGCCAGGGGCGTCTTCGCTGTGCGGCAGCGACGACTGTGGGTGACAGCGGTTTCGAGCGCGCCGAGGCCCTCATGGACGCCGGTGTGGACGTGGTTGTCATCGACACCGCGCACGGTCAGAGCGCGTCGGTCCTGGAACAGGTCACGCGCGTCAAGAAATCGTCCAGCGCGGCGCGTGTCGTGGCCGGCAATGTCGCCACCTATGACGGTGCCAAGGCGCTGATCGATGCCGGTGCGGATTGCGTGAAGGTGGGTATCGGCCCGGGGTCGATCTGTACGACCCGTATCGTGGCCGGCGTTGGTGTGCCGCAGCTGACCGCGATCATGGACGCCCGCCGCGCAGCAGAAGGCTCTGACGCCTTCATCATCGCCGATGGCGGGATCAAGTTTTCCGGTGACATGGCCAAGGCCATGGCCGCCGGCGCGCATGCGGTCATGGTCGGTTCTCTCCTGGCCGGTACGGAAGAAGCGCCGGGCGAGGTCTTCCTCTACCAGGGCCGGTCCTACAAATCCTATCGCGGCATGGGCTCGCTGGGCGCCATGGCGGCTGGTTCTGCCGACCGTTACTTCCAGAAGGATACCGAGCGCATGAAGCTGGTTCCGGAAGGCATTGAGGGCCAGGTCCCGTTCAAGGGCTCGGTCGGACCGATCCTGCACCAGATGGTCGGCGGTCTGCGCGCGGCAATGGGCTACACCGGCTCGGCCACCATTCCGGATCTGCATGAGCGTGCGAACTTCGTGCGCATCACCAATGCCGGTCTTCGCGAGAGCCACGTCCATGACGTGAAAATCACCCGCGAAGCGCCGAACTATCCCACTACGAGCTAGCACTGCTCCTTCCTGCATGGCCTCCAGACGGAAATGTATCTGGGGGCCGTGTCGGCTCTGAACTAGCGTTCGCGTACTCACCAACAGTTTCAAGGGTAATGCGATGTCTACTGCGCTTCTGACACCAGTCTTTGTCTATGTGGCCTTCTGTTTCGTGATCATCGGGATGATGGGCACGATGCGATTCAAGGCGATGTCTTCCGGCCAGGTCCGGGGGCGAAAGCTCAAGCTGGGCGAGCGCAACTGGCCCGAGCGTATCCAGCGTGTCTCCAATGTCGCCCAGAACCAGTGGGAAACGCCCATCCTGTTCTGGGGGGCAATCGCGACGGCGCTCATCCTCGAGCTCGACGCGCCGCTGCTGGTGCCGCTGGCCTGGTTTTTTGTCGTGACACGCCTAGTGCATGCCACCATCTATATCAGCGTCAACCACATCCTCTCGCGCTTCCTGAGCTTTGGCTTGGGACTGGTCACAATGGCCGCGATGTGGGTCGTAATTGCCCTGGAGGTCTTCAGCCGATGATGCAAGAGCAACCGCCGATCGATACCGGCAAGGACATCCTGATCCTGCTGACTGGCAGCTGGGTCAATGAGGAGACGGGCGAGGAGCGCCTGTGTCCGGACGCCTGCCTGGTTGAAGGGGCGATGTTGCTCAACCCGCATTGGGCGGACGCGGTGACGATCATTCGTGTTGATTATCCGCGCCCGCGCCAGCCGGTCATCGATCTGCTGGACGAAGATAACCAGAATGCCCCGACGCTGATCCTGGCCGCTGATGCCAAGGCCCACCAGGCGGTCGAGGCCGAGGTCAATGGTCGCCGCATCATGACCGACCCGAAAACCATTTGTCGGCAACTGGCCGCCAGCCATGGCGGTTCAAGACCGGCTTAAGTTTCTATTTTCCCCCTCCAGGGGGAAGTCCCGAGCATGCGAGGGAGAGGGGGCGGTCCCCCTTCAATTTCGCTGCGCTCAACCACTTCCCCCTAGAGGGGGAAGATAAAGGATATTGCCCATGAGAGACGGTGGACGCATCGCTGCAGCGATTGAGATCCTGGACACGCTTCAGACCCGGCACCAGCCGGTCAAGGACGCTGTGCGGGACTGGGGCAAGGCGCACCGGTTTGCGGGATCCGGCGACCGGGCGTGGATTGGCGGGCTGGTGCTCGATGCACTGCGCCACAAGCTTTCGGTCTCCCATACCATGCAGGACGACAGCGCGCGCGCCCTGGCGCTGGGAACAGCTGGCCGGGTCTGGGGCATGAGCGCGGACGAGCTGGACGAGATTTTCGACGGTGATGAGCACGCTCCGGAAAAGCTGAGCGAAGCCGAGCGCGAAGGGCTGGTCCGCGACATTTCCGATGCGCCGATGTTTGTCCGAGGCGACTTCCCCGAATGGCTGGAAGAAAGCCTGGTTCGTGCTTTCGGCGATGCGGCTGCGGAGGAGGGGCGCCTCCTGTCCTCGCGCGCTCCGGTCGATCTGAGGGTGAATGAAGTCAAGACCAATTTTGAGCGCGCTTTCAAAGAGGTGTCGAGCAAAATTAAAGCAGTTTCCGAATCCTCTCTGACCCGGCTCGGCCTACGCATTCCGCTGCGTGATCCGCGGGCGAAGTCTGCGTCAGCTGATAGCATTCCCGCCTATGGCAAGGGCTGGGTCGAGGTGCAGGATCTGGGATCCCAGGTCGCAGCACTCGCGGCGGCACCGAAAGAGGGCATGAACATCCTCGATTACTGTGCGGGCGCCGGCGGCAAGACGCTGGCCCTGTCGGCCTTGCTCAACAATACCGGCCAGGTGCATGCCTGGGATCTGGACTGGCGTCGTCTGCGGGCCATCTGGCCGCGCCTCAAGCGCGCTGGCACACGAAATGTTCAGGTGCATGATGGCAAGGAAAACGAGGTGTTAGAGCCGTTTGTTGATGCCATGGATGTGGTCTTCTGTGATGCGCCGTGCACCGGAACCGGCACCTGGCGCCGTCGCCCGGACGCCAAATGGCGACTCAAATCCACCGCCCTTGAACGCCGCATGAGCGAACAGGACACCGTCCTCAACAAGGCCCAGCGCTACGTCAAACCCGGCGGCCGTCTGGTTTATGTGACCTGTTCCGTCCTGCCGGAGGAGAACGGTGATCGTGTCCAAGCCTTCCTCGACACCGGCGCAGCCTTCAAGCCAGTTTCCGCCCTGGAGGTCATCCAGTCCTCCGGCGGACTCGCCGCGGACGCCACCGAAACGCTGAAGTCCTGTGAGACGGATCATGGTGCACTTCAGCTTTCGCCCGGGCGGACGGATACGGATGGTTTCTACATCTGTGTGCTGGAGCGCGAGGGCTAACGTCCTGTCAGCTTGCCAATCACGCCGCGACCGAGCTTGAGAAGCGGTTTCTCGATCAGGTAAAAGCTGAGAGCACCATAGACCAGGGCGGCCGAGATCAGGACCAGATAGGCGAGCACGCCTGTCAGCGGAAGTGCGGTCAGGACCGGAGCGGCCAGCCTGGCCAGCACACCGATGACCAGCAGGTGGCTGAGATACGTTGAATAGGACCAGTCGCCCAGCTTTATGGCGATGTCGGGCAGTTTGGGCTTGAACGCCAGGAGCGCCCAGACAACGCCGACCGCAAGCGGAGCGAACATGCCGACGCGCAGGCTGACCTGGGCGAAACCTTGCAATCCGTCGATCTGGGTGAACCAGCCGGCGAGGCCCAGACCGGAGATCAGGAGGGCCAGCCCGATCCATTTGAATTTCTCTGCCCACTTGAACCCTTCAGCCAGAGCGACACCGGCCAGGAAGAGCAGGTTGAACGGGCTCAAAAGGAGCTTGCCCCATTCCGGCCAGCCTGATTGTCCGAGGAAGACGAAGATCAGGGTCACAAGTCCCCAGACGCCAAGAACGGGCAACCGAAGCCGGCTTGGTAGGAACAGAAGCAGTCCATAGATCAGGTAGAAGTACAGCTCATGCGTCAGCGTCCAGCCGACCGCGAGGACCGGGTAGGCGCCAGTCGGCAGGAGGGTAAGCGTATTGACCCAGTCGAAGGTCGCGGCATCACGGCTGAGCGCATCGCCCATCACTGCATAACCACCCAGTGCCGCAAGCGTATACAGCCAATAGATAGGATAGATGCGGTTGAGCCGTTTGAGGAAATAGCCGGCATCCGGTTTCTCTGCCTGGCGGTAGAGATGATGGATGATGAAGCCGGAAATCACGAAAAACACATCGACCCCGGCGAACCCGATATAGGCCAGGTCCCCGATCAGGGCTGGTCCCATGAAACGTTCCTGCGCCTGATGGACGTGGCCGATAATGACCATGAGGACGGCGAGGCCGCGCAGGGCCTGGAGTTCGACGATGGATTTCACGCTGGACCTGTAAACTGGCTGAACGGTACTTGATGTGTCGGGGGGAGGATTGCTTTAGCGTTAGCCGCGCTGAAACTCGATCACGAAACTGACCGGTACCTCGCGTGTAATGCTGTCCAGTCCGGCCAGCTCCTGCAGCGTGTCGATCCCATCCATCAATTCCAGGGCGAGGGCGTTCACTTCAACTGGCTGGGCGCTTTCAACCCGCACGCGATCGGTGTCGAGACGGGTGATGCGAACCGGGGCGACGAGGTCGAGCGGGATCTCGCGCATGGTCAGGGTGATCGGCAGCTCATCATCTCGCGAGGCGCCGACAGCCATGTCTTCAAGAGCGGCCAGGTCATAGCTGGCGCTGATCACGGCAATCGGGTGATCGGCGGTCTGGAACAGGTGTTCGCGAATGCGCTCATTGCGGATGTCGATGAAGGTCTCGACACTGTCCATCTCCAGCGCGATGTGTACCGAGCCGAGCGCGTTGGCGAATCCGGAAATGCCGGACAGTTCGTGTGTCTCGTCCACATCGCCGTTTTTGACGGTCACAAAGGAGAGGCTCGATTCGCTTTCTATGATCGTCCAGTCCCCCGCGGAAACATCGGTCTGCGGCTGCGAACAGGCGGCCAGAACGGACAAGCCGGCGAGGGCGGTTATGAGCGTGCGCATGAGAATCTCCGGCGACAGGAAAGGACGGCAGGCGCCAATCTAGCCCATCTCGGCAAATCCGCCATGTCGATATGAGGAGATTCCCCACTGGAATTTCAAACTGACTCGCGCTATCGGCTCGCCATGACGACTGATACCCACGAAAAACTTCTCATCATCGACTTCGGCAGCCAGGTCACCCAGCTGATCGCCCGACGTGTCCGCGAGAGCGGCGTCTACTGCGAAGTTCACCCCTATAATCGCGCCGATGCGGCCTTTATCGACAGTTATGATCCCAAGGCGATCATCCTGTCGGGGTCTCCGCATTCCACACACTGGGACAATTCCCCGCGCGCCGACGAAAGCGTGTTCACACGCGGTCTGCCGGTGCTGGGCATTTGTTACGGCGAGCAGACCATGTGCGCCCAGCTGGGCGGCGCGGTTGAAGCCTCCGACGAACGCGAGTTCGGCCGGGCTGATATCACCATCAAGGCGGACAGCCCGCTGTTTGAGGGGCTCGGCGGCGTTGGTCACGAGGAACGGGTCTGGATGAGCCATGGTGACCGTGTCTCGGCCATTCCCGACGGGTTTGAAGTCATCGCCACCTCTGGCAATGCGCCCTATGCGGCGATCGCTGACGAGGCGCGCAGATTCTACGGCGTGCAATTCCACCCGGAAGTCGTTCACACGCCGCGCGGTGCCGAACTGCTCAAGAATTTCACCCACAAGATCGCCGGGCTCAAAGGCGACTGGTCCATGGCCAGTTTCAAGGATGAAGCCATCGCCAAGGTCCGCGCCCAGGTCGGCGACAAGCGTGTGATCTGCGGCCTGTCCGGCGGTGTCGACAGCTCGGTCGTGGCCGTGCTGCTGCACGAGGCCATCGGGGATCAGCTGATCTGTGTGTTCGTGGACACGGGCCTGATGCGCCAGGGCGAAGCTGACCAGGTCGTCTCCCTGTTCAAGGAGCACTACAATATCCCGCTCATCCATGCGGATGAGGAGAAGCTCTTCCTCGATGCGCTGGCCGGCGTGGACGACCCGGAAGTGAAACGCAAGACGATCGGCAAGCTCTTCATCGACGTCTTCGATGCCAAGGCAAAGGAAGCCGGTGGTGCGGATTTCCTCGCCCAGGGCACGCTGTATCCGGACGTCATCGAGAGTGTCAGCTTTGATGGCGGCCCGTCTGTCACCATCAAGTCCCACCACAATGTCGGCGGTCTGCCGGCGCGCATGAAAATGGATCTGGTCGAGCCGCTGCGCGAGCTGTTCAAGGACGAGGTGCGCGCCCTCGGTCGCGAGCTGGGCTTGCCGAAAGCTTTTGTCGGCCGTCATCCCTTCCCGGGACCGGGCCTGGCCATTCGCATTCCCGGTGAGATCACCAAGGAAAAGGCCGACATCCTGCGCAAGGCCGACGCCATCTATATCGACGAGATCAAGAAGGCCGGTCTTTACGACGAGATCTGGCAGGCCTTCGCGGTCCTGTTGCCGGTGCGTACCGTGGGTGTGATGGGTGATGAACGCACCTATGACCACGTTCTCGCCCTGCGCGCGGTGACCTCTGTCGACGGCATGACGGCGGATTACTATCCGTTCGAACACGACTTCCTGTCCCGCACCGCAACCCGCATCATCAACGAGGTCCGCGGCGTCAACCGGGTTGTCTATGACGTGACCTCGAAACCTCCGGGAACGATTGAGTGGGAGTGATTCTCCCTAGCTAATATGACTAAAAATCAGCAGGATAGACTTGCTGTTCTGGAACGGCCTGACTGGGCAACCTACAGGCCGGAAATGACGCATTGGCAGGCGTCCAATCTTCTCGACGCGGCGCTGGAGGCGGCGCGCGATGTTCCAGTATCGCGTCTCGCACGTCTGCTTCTTTGGGCGAGCAGCGATGTTGATCTTGTTCGGTCTAAACTGATCTCGGTTATCGCGGTCAGATGGTGGAGTGGCATAGAAGATGCGATCTCATCACTGCCGCCTAATGATCGCTCAAGACACACGAAGGCTTTTAGCCAATCATCGGGATTATCGGCGCTCGGCAAGCCTGCCTTTTTAGTCGCAGAAGAAAGCGACCCTCTGACCTAGACCTATATTTGGGCACGGCTTGAGGCTTTGGGGCGCCGTGACCCGGTCGACCGGTTTCCACATCTAGACCCCGAAGACAGCTATGTCGCTGATGGCGTGAGATGGCAAATCGTGCGGTACTCGAGGCGTTGGAAAACGGATGCTGTTTATCGCAAAACAGTGTTGGCGGAACGGAGCAAGTTTCGTCGTGATCATTCAGCTCATTGATGATGCAGCTTGCGGCGCAGATTCCGCCGCTTATTCGAGTGTCACTACCAGGGCCGAAAATTCCTATTGCGGGTTCGCCGCGCACCCTTTCCGATCCGCTGCTGCGCACCGGCCCACCCCGGATCAAATCCGGGGCAGGCTCTTTCCCATCAAGGGAAAGGAGAGGCGACTGGTTCCCCACCTCGCCCTTGACGGGCGAGGAGGATTGCGGCGCAGCCGCGAGACGGAGTGGGTGCGCGCCGTAGGCGCTCTAAAGCAAAGCCTCGATCTCCGAGCGCAATTGTTCCGGCGTATCCTGCGGGCCAAAGCGCTTGACGACATTGCCCTCGCGATCGACGAGGAATTTGGTGAAGTTCCACTTGATCGACTTTGACCCCATCAGGCCTTTCGCCTCCGACTTGAGATACTCGTAGAGCGGTGCGGTATTGGGGCCGTTGACCTCGATCTTGGCGAACATGGGGAAGCTGACGTCGTAGGTCAGCTTGCAGAAATTGGCGATTTCCTCGGCATCGCCCGGTTCCTGCTTGCCGAACTGGTTGCAGGGGAAGCCGAGCAAGCTGAGGCCTTTTTCGCCCAGCTCGTCATGCAGTTTTTCCAGGCCTTCATATTGCGGGGTGAAGCCGCACTTGGAGGCGGTGTTGACGATCAGCATGACCTGGCCCTTGAAATCGGCCAGGGCGCGGTCTTCGCCGGAAAGGGTCTGGGCATTGAAATCGTAGATCTGGCTCACAGGGCTGTCCTTGTTTTTAGAGGCGGGCAAGATTGACTTTAGCGTGCCTTGATTAGATAAGCGCCATCGCAGCGAGTAAAGGAGACGCGCACATGAAGCAGCACCTGCAGTTCGAAACCCGTCCGATTGCAGCCGTTGCCGAGAACCTTCATGTCCGCCTTGCTTACTCTCGATTCCCTTTCCCTGACCACGCCTGACGCCAAGGCTCTTTTTTCCGGTCTCAGCCTGACCCTGGGCCATGAGCGCATAGGCCTGGTGGGGCGCAATGGCTGTGGCAAATCCTCCTTGTTGCAGGTAATCGCCGGCCGACAGCGTCCGGCGGGCGGTCATGTGCGGCGTTTCGGCCGGGTTGGACTGCTTGAACAGCGCCTCGAGGTCCAGGGCCTCAGCTGGGCAGAAGGCCTTGGCGTTGGCGAGGACTGGCAACGCCTCAAACGCATCGAGCGCGGCAAGCCCCTTGCAGACGATATCGAACTGGCGTTCTGGGATCTGGAAAGCCGCGTTGAAGCCTGTCTGCACGCGCTGGCCTTGCCCGTGCGGGACCTGGACAGTCCCCTGGAGGCCAGCAGCGGTGGCCAGCGCACACGCCTGGCGTTGGCCCGGTTGATGCTGGTGCGGCCGGACGTGCTGTTGCTGGACGAGCCCACCAATAATCTCGACGCCGAGGGGCGAGCGCTGATCCTCCGGCTGGTCAGTGAATGGCGTGGCGGTCTGGTACTGGCCAGTCATGACCGCGACCTGCTCGAACATGTCGATCGCATTGTCGAGCTAAACCCCGTTGGCTGTACGGTCACGGGCGGAGGCTGGTCGAGTTATGTCGCCGAGCGCGAGGCGCGGCGGGAAAGACTGGCCGACGCGGTGGAGAGCGCGCAGTTAGGATTGCGCCAGGCGAAATCCGCGGGACAGCAAAGGGACGAACGCAAGGCGCGATCGGACGGGCAGGGGCGCGCCGCGCGCCGTTCCGGGTCCCAGAGCAAGCTGATCCTGAACGCTCAGCGTGAGCGGGCGCAGGGCACGGACAGCCGGACAGTGGCCGCCAGTGCGCGCCAGATCAGCGAGGCCGAGGCTGCGCTGAGACAGGCCCGCGAGCAGCTGGAAGTCATTATCCCGCTTCAGATCGCGATCCCGCCAAGCGGTTTGGCATCGGGCCAGAAAGTGCTGACACTGGATGATGTTGCCCTGGAACGTGGTGGGCGCCTGTTGTTTGAGGGGGTGAGCCTGGTCATCACCGGGCAGGAACGTGTTTTGGTCAGCGGCGCGAACGGAGTTGGCAAGAGCAGCTTGTTGGCGCTTGTGAGTGGAGGACTTGAACCGAGTTCAGGTGAGGTCCGCCGTCATGCGCCACTAGCCATCCTGGATCAGCATGTCGGTTTTCTTGCGCCTCATCAGAGTGTTCGCGAAAACTGTCAGCGTCTGAACCCGGAACTGTCCGACAATGATGTCCGAGCGGCGCTGGCGCGGTTCGCCTTTCGCAATGAGGCGGCGCTGAAACCGGCCGGGGTGCTCAGCGGCGGAGAGCGTATGCGCGCCGGACTGGCCTGTTTGTTCGCCGGTTCTGCGATGCCATCCCTGTTGATTCTCGACGAGCCCACCAATCACCTCGATATCGAGGCGGTAGAATTGCTGGAGGCCGCTTTGCAGGGGTTCGATGGTGCCTTGCTGATCGCCAGTCACGACAGGACTTTCATTTCTGCACTGGCGCCGGACCGCTGTATCGAGCTGGGTTAGGGCTTGACTTCCTAGATAAGCATAACAAGATATATATCAAGTTATGGAGGTCGTCATGGTCGAGGATTTTGTCGCAAGTTTTGGTCATACGGCACTGGGCACGCGCCTGAAACGATCGGGTATGGCCATGCAGGCCGTGGTCCAGAAATGGTTGCAGGCGCAGGGCTGCGAATTGCCTTCGGCGCAGATGCCGGTGCTGGCGGCATTGCATTTTCATGGCCCCAGATCCACGGGCGAGCTGGCGCAGATGCTGGTGATTGCCCAGCCGGGTGTGTCCCGCCTGATCGATCAGATGGAAAAGGGCGGCTGGGTTGTTTCCACGACGACCGATGCAGATCGCCGCGTCCGCCGGATCGCATTGTCTGAGAGTGGCAAGGCACTCGCGGCGCGCGCAGCCGAAGAGTTGTGGCCTGTGATAGATGCGGCCGTGACCGAGTTGTGCGGCGAGCTCGAGGGATCCTTCATCGACCAGATCTCTGCCCTTGAGGAGCGCCTGGCCGGCGGGGCGCTGGACGCCAGGCTCGACAGCATCTCGACCAAGCGGGAGCAAACATCATGACCCTGTTGGATCGACCGGTCTGGTTCAGCCTGACCACACATCATGAACGCTTTTCGAGGGGGGGCGATCTGGCCCGGCGTTTTCTGCCGGATGTGAACAAGTTCGTCTGTGGCGTCGATGATGGAGAGGCGGCGATGCAGGCGGCCGGCGCGCTGGTGGGGAAGGGTGAGGAAGCCTACTTCCTGCAGGTCCAGGAGATCCGCATTCCCGAGGGCTTGACCGTCACCTTCGAGGCGCTTGGCGTGCAGATGGTGCGCGAGGACACGTCATTCCTGCCAGTCGACTCTTCGGACATGATTGCACTGGGGGATGATGACGCAGCCGAGATGCTGGAGCTGGCAAGTTTGACCAAGCCCGGGCCCTTCCTGAGCCGGACGCACGAAATTGGTCAGTTCTGGGGTATCCGGATTGATGGCCGGCTTGCCGCCATGGCCGGTGAACGCATGCGTTTCCAAGGCTATACCGAGGTAAGCGGTGTGTGTGCGCATCCCGATTTTCGTGGTCGGGGCCTGGCCAAGAGACTGTCTGCGCATGTGACCAACGAGATCATCCGGCGCGGCGATATTCCCTTCCTGCATGCCTGGGCGGACAATGCGACAGCGATCGGCCTCTATGAAAGTCTCGGCTTTTCCATTAGGTGCCATGTCAATGCGGCGGTGGTTGAACGCGCCGATTGAGGCCGAAATGACAGATACAATCGATCAGCGCATTGATGCGCTGGAAATGCACATCACTCACCAGGACCAGTCGATCGAGGACATGAATGCGGTCATCCTGGCCCAGGGCGAGGAAATTGAACGCCTGACCCGCCGGCTGAACAAGCTGATGGGCCGTGTTGGTGATCTCGAAGAATTTATGCCTGCGCCGGAAGCCAAAAAACCGCCGCACTGGTAGGAGCGTGACATGAGCAAGCTGATTACGAACGCCCTCTGGCTGGCCGCGATCTTTGCCTTTCCGATTCTGGCGCTGGCCTGGCGCGATGGTGGGCTGGATACCGAGCTGATCATCGCCCTGGTCCTGGCCGTGCCATTCGGGTTTGTCGTGGCGTTCGTGGGCGAACATGTGCGCAGTTTTCTCGAGCGAAAACTGCCGGAGCGTCGCGACGACTAACCTTCCGCCAGTGCGCTTCTCACCTTGGGCATGATGCGGCGGGAGACGGGGACTTCCTGGCCGTTGGACAGGAGCAGACGGCCGATCCCGCTGGCATCGCGTTCCAGGGCCGACACAAAGGCTGTGTTGACGATGTGGGAGCGGTGCACACGCAGGAAGGTCGGCGGGAGGTCGCTCTCCAGCGCGGAGAGCCCGCCATTATAAAGCGAGGTCTTGCCGCCCTCGAGATGGACTTCGACATAATCGCCGGCGCCCTTGAACTGGGTGATGGTGTCGGTCGCAACATAGTCCACCCGCCCGCTGGAGACGAGCTGGATCTGTTCCGGAGCCGTACGCTGGCGGGCCTGAGCGAGGGCGAGTTCGAGCTTGTCGGCGCGAATGGCTTCCTCACGCTTGTCCCGTCTTGTGCGCACCAGTTCTGCAGCCTGTTGCTGGATCAGGAAGAGCAGCAGGCCGGCGAACGCGTAGAAGGCGTAGAAGTCGAGGAATTCGCCCTGGAAAACCAGTAGCAGCAGCGACATGCCAGCGCTGATCGCCAGATAGGTCATAGCTCCGGGTTTTTTCTGCCAGCTCCAGAGTGCACACCACGCCGCGGCGAAGAGACTTGCGGTCAGGAAGCCATAGCCGGCTTTGGAATCGAAACCCGGCGTGGTGAGTGCGATAGAGACGCAGACTGCAACCACGCCGCCAAGACGCAGGTAGCGCTGGACGGCGTTGAGGCCAGAAAAGCGCTGCATCAGCCAGGCGAGCAGGAGCAGACCCGTACAGACGGCGGCAACCGCGATGCTGATCAGGCGATAGTCGTGCCAAGGGTAGGGATAATACAGCAGGCCTCGGGCAGCCTCGGCGATCAGCTGGACGCCGGCCGCCAGCGCCAGCAGCGCCAGCAACAGGGGACCTTCGCGTTTTTCCTCGCGCAGTGCGACTACGCCGAAAAACACCAGGGCCAGCAGGAAGACACCAAAGGTGATCAGGGAAGGCCAGTAGGCTCCCAGGATCAGTAGGGTGGGATTGGAATATTCGCCGATGCCGAGGGCATGCATGGGTGCGATAAGTTCGATCAGGCTGTGATGGCCCGACATCTCGACAATGATCTCGTTCTCGCCGGAGGTCAGGATTTCGCGTGGCACATAAAGCACCGCATCCATCAGCCCCGGGATCTCGCTGGCCCGGTCAGGTCCGGGAGTGCCATTGTTCTTGAGCTCATGCCCATTCACCCAGACCCGGCTGGACGCCTTGCCGGCGATGTAGAAGCCCAGCGGAGACTGCCCGTTCAGAATCGTGTCGCGCAGCGTGATGCTGGTCCGTAGCCAGAGATGCCGGCCCTGGGGATTGAGTTCTGTCAGCCCTGTCTCCTCGCACCCGGCGCCGGTGAAATCCGGCGGCGCGGCGTTCAGGCCATCGGCTGGGCAGATGATCGCGCCCTCGCTGTTGGCCCGCTGAAAGGTTTGCGCATTGGCGGCGGCGGGGAGGGTGACGAGAGAAAGGATGAGGAGGAGCAGACGAAACATGATCCGATCATAGCGCTGCCGGTTACCGGCGTCTCGCCGCTTGTTGTAAGCACGCTACCGTTCACCGATTCAGGCGTGATTTCCGGTGTTTGCGCGTGCTTGAAGGGTCTGGTCAAAGCTTGGAGCGATAACAATGAAAAACGGTTGGACCTGGATCAGCGCCCTGATGGCAAGCACGGTAATGAGCGCCGCAGCCCTGGCGCAGGCCGAAGAAAGCATCACCTTTGAAGCGGGCAATGGCGAAACAGTCGAGGCCTTTCGTGGTTCCTTTGACGTGCCCGAAAACCGCGCGGACCCGGACAGCCGCATGATCACCATTGGTTATGTGCGTTTCCCGTCCACGAGCGAAACCCCGGGTGATCCGATCGTTTATCTCGCCGGGGGCCCCGGTGGGACCGGTACGGGTACGGCACGTGGCCAGCGCTTCGCGCTCTTCATGTCGATGCGCGAACATGGCGATGTGATCGCCTATGACCAGCGTGGCACCGGCCTGTCCGAAAACGATCTGCCACGCTGCCAGTCCAGCTATGGCGGAGATGACCTCGCCCTGCAGACGGATGAAGAGTTTGCCCAGGACCAACGTGATGCCATCGAGGAATGTGGCGCTTTCTGGCGTGAGGCTGGTGTTGATCTCGATGGCTATACGACGCTTGAAAGCGCCCGGGACCTGTCGGACCTGCGCGAGCATCTCGGCGCCCAGCAGCTGGACCTGTGGGGGATCTCCTATGGTTCCCACCTGGCGCTGGCCGCCATCAAGGAAATTCCGGACGAGATCGACCAGGTCGTGCTGGCTTCGGTGGAAGGTCTGGACCAGACCGTGAAAATGCCGGCCCGTACGGATGCCTATTTTGGGCGTCTTCAGGCCGCAGTGAATTCCCAGCCGGCAGCCGCAGCACGCTATCCCGATATCGCCGGCATGGTTCGCCGTGTGCTTGGCCGGCTGGAAGCGGAGCCGATGCTGCTGGATATCCCGCAGCGTGACGGTTCCGTTGCCCAGCTGTTGGTGCAGCGCCACCATGCCCAGCAGTTCGCGTCCATGCTGATCTCCGATCCGCAGAACGCCGCTATCCTGCTAGCCCTGTTCGCTTCGCTGGATGCGGGCGATACACGCCTTTTGACGGGCCTGTTGCAGCGTTTCCATACGCCGAACGAAACTATCGGACTGCGGGCCATGCCGACGGCGATGGATATCGCGTCCGGTATCGACAGCGCTCGCCTGGCGGCCTTCCAGCGGGAAGCAGCAACCGGTCTTGTCGGCGGCTATCTCAACTTTCCGATGCCGCAGGTCTTCGGTGCATGGGACGGGTTTGATCTGGGTGATGAATTCCGCGAGGCCCCGACGGGCGATGTAGAAGTGCTGGTCCTATCCGGCACGCTGGATGGACGCACCTATGTTGAAAGCCAGGCCGAGGCTGTCGCCGGCCTGCTGAATGCCCACATCGTCACCGTCCACAATGCGGGCCACAACCTGTTCATGAGCTCGGATGAGATCCATGACACCATCCATGCCTTCATGCGCCGCGAGGGCGGTCTGGCCAGCGATATCACCGTTGATCTGCCGGACATGACGCAATTGCCGTTCTAGGCAACTCGCCTGTGGGGCGAGAATCGGGTCGAATGGACTCATGTCTCGCCCGCTCTACAGACTTTACGGCCTCAGGCTTTCCTATTTCACGGGAAAGCTTGAAGGCTATCTGCGCGCCAAGGGCGTGCCCTATGATTATGTGGAGATGGACACGGCCACTTTCCGTTCCTGCGCTGGCGAAACCGGCATCGCCCAGATGCCTCAGCTGGAATGTGAAGACGGCAGCTGGATGACGGACACCACCGACATCATCGCCCATTTCGAGGCCTACTGGCCCAATCCACGTTTCAAACCCGGCCCGCCCGCTGTGGCCTTTGCCAGCCTGTTGCTGGAGGATTTCTTTGATGAATGGCTGTGGCGTCCGGCGCTTTATTATCGCTGGGCCTTCAAGCCGGATACCGACCTGATGAGCGGTCAGCTTGCGGACGGCATGCTGCGCGACGTCAAGGCGCCACGCTTTCTGCGCCAACACTACATCCGCCGACGCCAGCAGAAACACTTTCTCAAACACGATGGCGTCACACCCGAAACCGCGCCGCTGATCGAGGCGTTCCTGCGCGAATTGCTGGAAATGCTGGAGACCGTGTTCGAGGACCGGCTCTTCCTGTTTGGCGATCGACCTTGTGAAGCCGATTTCGGCCTGTTCGGGTCGATGTTTCGTCATTTCTCCCACGACCCGACCCCGCATGCACTGCTGCGGGAGATCGCGCCGCACACGCTGAACTGGACGGCGCGGATGTGGGCGACTACGCCGGAGAGCCTGCGCGACAGTGTCGCTGCCCAGCGCATCCCGCCGGACCTGGGGCCGATCTTCTCGCTGCTGGGGCGCCAGTATCTGCCCTATCTGCACTACAACACGGTGGCGATGGCGACGGGGCAGGAGAGCGTGAGCTGGGAAGAGGAGGGCGTAACCTGGACGGTGCCGGTCAATCCCTACCGGGCACGCTGTCTCGAGGCGCTGAAGCTGCACTACGCCAAGCTGGAGGAGCCGGCCCAGAAAGTTATTCGCATCCTGGTGGGCGACAGCCATGCCATTCTGGCAGACACCAGCACAGCTGAAGTCGAACTGCCCGCACGACCGGACAAGAAGGCGCCGCTCGACCATCGCTGGCGCAAGGCCTAGCCCAGCATGCCGAGGCGTGGGCTGGCGTTGCTGAGAAAAATTTCAGCCCGCTGCATCCAAATACATCCGTGGCGGCAACTCACAGACGAAAACAAACAAGAAAGCGAGGTTTGTCGTGGCAGATTTGTTCGAGAATTACTGGTGGCTTCTGTTCCCGCTGGGCTTCTTCCTGTTCATGGGCTGGGCCAGTTTCATGAGCTACAAGCAGACCAAGGCGAAGATCGACCTGCTCAAGACCTATGCGGCCGCCGGAAAGGAACCCCCGGCTACGCTGGTGGAAAGCTTGGACAAGATTGAAAGTCGTGATCACGCCGACTGGCACGACAAAGATGATGGCAGCGGGGCAGGCGGCAATGCTTTCCTGGTCGTCCTCTTTGTGGGGCTCGGTGCTGTGTTTGCCTATGAAGGGTATGCGGGCATTCTGGGCATGGGCGAGGTCGCCTATTTTGTCTCCATGATCATGGGCGTGATGGCCGCAGCCTTCCTGGTCGGCGGAATCTTCAAGTCGGGCAAGAAGTCGGACTGATGAACCAGGCTCAGACGGATGCGGACCTGGTGTCCGCATCCCTGGCGGGGTCTGATGCAGCCTTTTCACGACTGGTGGACAGGCACCAGCAAGCCCTTCGCAGCTTCTTGCGACGTGTCAGCGGCAATGAAGCCGACGCTGACGAGCTGGCCCAGGAGGTGTTTCTCGCGGCCTGGACCAAGCTGAAGCTCCTGCGGTCGCCGGACAAATTCCGTTCCTGGCTGTTTGGCATGGCCTGGAGCATGAACAAGACGTTCCGGCGTAGCGCCGCCCGGCGCCGGGCGCGCGACGAGGCATGGCAGGACCTCCAGCCGCGAACAGCAACGCCGCAGGACGAGCTGCGGCTGGCCCTGAACAAGGCCATGGCCGAGCTGGAAGCGGATCAACGCGCCGTTGTCGCGCTGTGCCTGGCCGGGGGCTGGACGCATGATGAAGCGTCAAGGGCTTTGGAAATTCCGCTGGGGACGGTAAAGTCGCATGTCAGTCGCGGCCGGGCGCGGCTTGAAGAGGTACTCGGAGACCGCCATGAGCAGTGAAAATTCACTCGAAAGACTGTTTGCCCTGGACGAAGCACCCGCAGTCGATCCGACCTTCCGGGCCGATGTGATGCGCGCGGTCGCGCAAAGGCGTTTCAGGATAGAGCTGGCGATTTTCGCAGCGTCAGCCCTGGTCATGCTGATTGTGCTCTTCCTGTCGGGAGACGCGCTGATGGCAGCAATCACCCAAATCCTTTCCAGCCTGGGTGACGTGGGTATTGTTCTGGTGATCGCAGGCGTGGTGGCCTTTCTGGGACATGCCATCGTCACGCGAACCATCCGCTTGCCGGTGCGCGTGTTTTCCTGATCTGAGCACATGCAAAACTCTTGGTTATGAACTGAATCACCTATAGTTGGCGGTCAGATAGGGGAGGCGTTCATGCTTGTACTGGTTGCCGGCCTGGTATTGTTCATCGGCGTCCATTCGCTGCGTCTTGTTCCGGGGGGCCGCGACAAGCTGCAAGCCCAGCTCGGAGAAATGCCCTACAAGTTGGGCTACACAGTCATCTCGCTGGTCGGCTTTGCCCTGATCATCTATGGCAAGATCATCGCGCATCCGCCGGTCGTGGTCTGGTATCCGCCGGAGTGGACGCGTCATCTGGCTTTCACCCTGGTCCCCGTCGCGCTCATCCTGATCGTGTCGGCCTATGCGCCGGGACATATCCGTCGCTGGGTGCGCCATCCCATGCTCGCCGGTACGATGTTGTGGGCCTTTGGGCACCTGGTAGCCAATGCCGAGTTGAGCGCGGTGTTGCTGTTTGGATCTTTCTTCGTCTGGTCGGCAATCACCTTCATTGCGTCCTGGATGCGTGAGACCCCGCCACCCATCGTAAAGGGCTGGGGCGGCGATCTTACCGCCATCATCCTGGGTGTTCTTGCAGCGCTTATCTTGATGAATATACACATGTATTTGTTCGGCGTGGCGATTATTGGATGATCTGTGCATCCAAAATCGCCCTGACCCGCATCTAATGGTCAGAAACGGCGTGCAGCGCGCCGGTCGAGTACTAGGAGAATAAAAATGGAAATCTCTACTATGCTGGTTGCGATGTCGCCGTTCCTGATGGTTGTTGCCATCGTCTGGATCGCGTTCAATGCAAACACCCAGCGTCGCAAGGCAACGTTGGCCACCATCGAGGAAGCCATTCGTGGTGGTCAGCAAATGACTCCGGATACGATCAAAGCGCTCGGAATGCCGCAGAAGTCTAGCGCCAATGGCGACCTCAAGGCTGGATTGATCCTGGTCGCCGTTGCCGCCGGCTTCCTGGTTCTGGGCTGGGCGATTGGCTCCGTGGAAGGTGATCAGGAGGCCATGTTCATAATGCCAGCTATCGCGTCCTTCCCGGGTTTCATCGGTCTGGTTCTTGTTGGGTTCGGTCTGATGGGCCGGAAAAAAGAACAACAGGACGCGGCTTAAGCCGTAATTTGGGAACCGGGATCTAAGTCATGGCGGCATCGGACGAAGAACTCACGGCACTGGTTGTTGCCACGCGCAACAGCGCAGCCTTCGGCGAGCTTGTCCGGCGCCACCAGACCCTGGTCCGGGCCATGCTGCAGCGGATGTGCCGGAACCACGCCCTTGCCGATGATCTCGCCCAGGATACCTTTGTCCGGGCCTTCGAGAAGATCGGCAGTTTCAAGGGCACCGGCTCATTCAAGTCCTGGCTATGTTCGATTGCCTATACAGAGTTCTTGAAGTCAGCCAGGAAACGCAAATCCGCCGACCGTTTGCTGGAGCAATACCAGCAGGGTGCAGAGGAGAGTGAAGCGCCACGTGACATGGGAAATGTCGTAGACCTTGATCGCGCGCTCGCTACACTCAAGGATGAAGAACGTGTTGCCGTCGTTATGTGCTATTCTTGCGGAATGTCGCATTCGGAGGCAGCAGAGGCGACAGGAATGCCGCTGGGGACTGTAAAGTCACACGTGAACAGAGGCCGAGCCAAGCTCCAGGCTTTTTTCACCGAAGCGGAGGTAACTGTGAGATGACCATGGAAGATGCATTTGACGCACGCCTGAAAGCCGCTTTCGCCGCAGCTGCGAAACCGCTTGAAGAAGATAAAAGTGCTGATGCCTTCGCGCAGAGCGTGATCGCCAAGCTCAACAACCCGGATCGCAAGCGGGTGCTGATCCTGGGCGGAGCCGGGTCCACCGGATCGGCGATTGCGGGAACGCAGCTCGAAAGTGTTCTGGGCAATATCCAGATCCCGGCCGAGGGCATTATGGCCAATGCTTCCTTCCTGATGTCACCGGAAACCATGGCCGCTGCCGCAATGGCACTCGCTGCCGGCATGGTTGCTCTGGTCTTGCCTCGCCGGATTCTCCAAGGCGGATAAGCCACTCTTTTGCACTGCAGCATTATCGTCTAGATTGGCGGCTTCAAATTGCTTTGAGGCCGCCTTTTCATGTCTGCACAAACTCAAGTTCGCCGCATTACGGCTCCGGATATTCGTGCCCGCAAGGGCGGTGAGCCGCTGGTCTGCCTGACGGCCTATGACGCGCCGATGGCCCGCATTCTCGATCCGCATTGCGACCTGCTGCTGGTCGGTGACAGTGTCGGCATGGTGGTGCACGGGTTGGACAGCACGATCGGCGTGACGCTGGACATGATGATCATGCATGGCAAGGCCGTCATGCGGGGCTCCAGACGGGCGCTGGTAGCGGTCGACATGCCGTTTGGCTCCTACGAGGCCAGCCCGCAGCAGGCGTTCGAGAACGCAGCGCGTATCATGTCCGAAACCGGTTGCCAGGCGATCAAGATCGAAAGCGGCACCTATGCCGCTGAAAGCATTGCCTTCATGGCAGAGCGTTCCATTCCGGTGGTTGGTCATATCGGGCTTCGCCCGCAGGCAGCGCTGGCCGATGGTGGTTTCAAGGCTAAGGGCCGTACCGATGCAGAGCGCCAGCGTGTTATCGACGAGGCCCGCGCTACAGCCGATGCCGGTGCCTTTGCCATCGTCATCGAGGGGGTGGCAGAAAACCTGGCGGACGAGATCACTCAGGCGGTCGATGTTCCGACCATCGGGATTGGTGCGTCATCGGCTTGTGACGGTCAGATTCTGGTCACCCAGGACATGCTGGGCGTGTTCGAGTGGACACCGAAATTCGTCAAGAGATACGACAACATGGCCGAACGGACGGACGCTGCAGTGGCGCGTTACGCCGAGGAAGTGCGCTCGCGGGCCTTCCCGTCCAGTGCCGAGGTCTACACACTCGAGCGCAAGGACGGTTGACGCCTGTTGCCGCAAGGCGCTGAGACGGCTAGGGTCCGCCCCGAATATCTGTTTCAGGGAGTCTGGCCGAAGTGGTCGATGTTTTTGAAGAAGTCGAAGAAGAGCTTCGCAACGACAAATATCAGGAAGCGCTGAAGAAATGGGGCCCCTGGGTGGGTGGCGCTGCTGCCGCTATTGTCGTGGGCGCGGCTGGTATCCAGTTCTGGGATTACTGGCGCACCTCTCAGCTCCAGGAAAGCTCTGACGCCTATCGTGAAGCTGTCAGCAATTTTGAATCCGGTGAGTTCGCTCTTGCGGATGCCGGGTTTGACACGCTGACCCGCGAAGGAACGTCCGGTTATGTGCTGATGGCACAGATGCGTCGTGCTGAAATTGCCCTCGAGAACGGCGAGAACGAAACGGCGGCCAGCCTGTTCGACCAGATCGCTGCCTCGACCTCTGACCAGATCATCTCCGACATGGCCCAGCTCAAGGCCGTCTGGGCCCGCTGGGAAACGCTCAGCTTCGCCGATGTGGAAATCCGCGTCAGCCCGCTGGCGGGCGCGTCGTCTCCCTATCGCCTGCTGGCGCGCGAAACGATTGGTGCCGCTGCCTTGCGGGCGGGTGATCTCGAGCGAGCCGAGAGCGAATACCAGCTGTTGACCTTCGCACTTGATGCGCCGCAGGGCGTTCAGCGTCGCGGGCAGGAAGCCCTGGCCCTGATCGAGTCCCTGTCTTCGGTCCAGGAAGCGCCTCTCGAGGAAGCGGAAGCCGAAGCGGCGACCGACCCTGTGGACACCCCGGACAATGCTGCTGAGGAAGCCGGCAATGATTGATGTAAAGCGTACGCGTTCTCTTCTTCTCGCGCTGGCCCTGGCGCCGGTTGCAGCCTGTTCCTCACTTCCCGATCCGGGTGATGCGCTGGATTTCATTCCGGGCATCGGAGGTGGCAGTGATGCCCCTGAAGAGACGGCTCCGACGGACGGTCGCATCTCGATCCTTGATTTCGAGGTTGGGCTGCAGACCGGTGCGGAACTGCCGCCTGTCCAGTTGCCGACCGCTTATGTCAACACGGTCTGGCCGGGGCCGGATGGATATCCGACCCATTCGCTGCAGCACACGCAGGCTTCTGGAAACCTGGATATTATGTGGCGCGAAAGTGTCGGGCAGGGCTCTGACAATAGTCACCGCCTGAATTCGCGTCCGGTCGTTGCCGACGGTCGGGTCTTCATGATCGACGCTCGCGGCGAAGTGTCTGCGATTGATGCGGATACGGGCAATCGTGTCTGGTCTCGTCGCCTGGAAGGTCCGAATGAACGCGATCGCATGGCCTTTGGCGGTGGTCTGGCGTTTGATTCCGGCCGTATCTATGCACACGCCGGCTATAATTATTTTGTCGCTCTTGATGCCCAGACCGGCAGCGAGATCTGGCGCAGCGAAATCATCGTACCGTTCCACGGCGCTCCGACGGTGGCTGACGGCCGTGTTTTTGTGGCGTCTGACGATAACGAGATGCTCTCGCTCGACGCTGCGACGGGTACGGTGAACTGGACCTATCAGGGCATCGTCGAGACGGCACGCCTGATCACATCGCCAAGCCCGGCAGTTTTGGGTGACATCGTTGTTGCGCCGTTCGCGTCCGGCGAACTGGTCGCGCTTCGGGTCCAGAACGGAAACCCGCTGTGGTCTGACAGCCTGGGCAGTTCCGGGTCCATGACCGCCATGTCCGAGATCAACGACGTTGCCGGCAGCCCGGTGATCGTCGACAACATGGTCTATGCGATGAGCCATTCCGGCACCCTGGTGGCTATCTCCCTGCGCTCTGGCGAGCGTGCGTGGGAATTGCCAGCCGGTGGTCTGCACGCACCGTGGGTTGCGGGTGATTATCTTTATGTTGTCACCACGGAATCCCAGGTCGTCTGCGTCAATCGCCTGAGTGGCCAGGTGCACTGGATCACCCAACTCCAGCAGTTCGAGAACCCGCGCAAGCGTGAGGATCGCATTGCCTGGTCCGGCCCGATCATGGCCGGCGGCCGCGTTTTTGTGACCTCCAGTCATGGCGAAGCTGTGCTTCTCAACGCCTATGACGGTTCGGAGATGCGTGCGTATGATCTGCGTGACGAGGTATATGTCGCGCCCGTTATTGCCAATGAGACGATTTATGTCGTCACCGACGAAGCGCGGGTGATCGCGCTGCGATAGGCCAAAACCGAATGACTGATAATCTGCCCCGCATTGCCGTCGTTGGACGTCCCAATGTGGGCAAATCGACCCTGTTCAATCGTCTGGCGGGCAAGCCGCTGGCAATCGTGGATGACCGTCCCGGCGTGACGCGGGACCGGCGCGAGGCGCGTGGCCGCCTGGGTGAGATGGAGCTGCTGCTCATCGACACCGCCGGTTATGACGATGCCGAGAAGGACGGGCTGGACGCCGAGATGCGCACCCAGACCGAAATGGCCATCCATGATGCCGATGTCTGCCTGCTGCTGATCGATGCCCGTGCTGGTATCACGCCGCTCGACGAGATCTTTGCCGATGTCATGCGCAAGTCCGGCAAGCCGGTGATCCTGTGTGCCAACAAGGCCGAGGGCAAGGCAGGGCTGGGCGGTCTGATGGACGCTTATGCGCTGGGCCTGGGCGAGCCGATCGGCCTGTCCGCGGCCCATGGCGACGGCATGAGTGATCTCTACCAATCCGTCTACGAGGCGCTGGGTTCGCCCAAACGTCGTCGCAAGAAGGATGAGGACGAGGAACCGCCGCTGCGCATCGCCGTGATCGGCCGTCCCAATGCCGGCAAGTCGACGCTGATCAATACACTGATCGGTGAGGAACGCCTGATCACGGGCCCCGAGGCCGGCATCACGCGTGACGCCATCGCTGTTGACTGGATGTGGGATGGTCGCCGCGTGCGCCTGCACGACACCGCCGGCCTGCGCAAACGCGGCAAGGTCAAGGACCGCCTTGAACGCATGAGCGCCGCAGACACGCTGCGCGCTGTGAAGTTTGCCGAGGTGGTGCTGTTGCTCGTCGATGCCCAGCACCCGCTGGAGAAACAGGACCTGCACCTGGCGGACATGGCCTACAAGGAAGGCCGCGCTGTGGCGATTGCCATTTCCAAATTCGACCTGGTGCCCAATCGCACGGCCTTCCTGAAAGAGATGCAGCTGGAGTTCGAACGCCTTCTGCCGCAGATGACCGGCGCGCCCTTGCTGCCGATCTCCTCGGTCAAGAACAAAGGGCTGGACGAAATCATGCCGGCCCTGTCCCGTCTGCACAAGGACTGGGACGCCAAGATCAAGACGCGCGATCTCAATGACTGGCTGCAGGAGATGATCGAGCGCCACCCGCCGCCCTCCGTGGCCGGCCGTCGTATCCGTCCGCGTTACCTGACCCAGACCAAGGGCCGCCCGCCGACCTTCGTGTTGATGTGTTCACGTGGTTATGCCCTGCCGGACAGCTATAAACGCTATCTGATCAACGGCATCCGCGAGGCCTTCGATATGCCCGGTATTCCGATCCGGCTGATCGTGAAGTCAGGCAAGAACCCGTATGCGGATCGGAAGAATCCGGACGCACGGACCAAGCGGACCTGATCACCCAGCCGTCTTCTTCGCTGTTTCCCGATAGGCGCGCGGTGTCATGCCTGTCACCCGTTTGAACGCAGTGTAGAAGGTCGAGCGCGTGTTGAAACCGACATCCAGCGCGATGGTCAGCACGGTCTCCTTGCCTTCGGCGATGTGGGGCAGGGCGGCTTCGATGCGCCAGCGATTGACGTAGTCGAAAAACGTCTCCTCCAGCGCCTCGTTGAGCGTCTGGGAGACATGATTGCTGGCCACCCGGACATGGCGCGCCAGCTTGGTCAGCGAAAGGTTCGGATCGAGATAGAGCCGGTCTTGCTGCATGGCGTCTTCCAGCCGTTGGGCGATGCGCTTGGCGTCGTCGTCACTCAGGGCAGATTTGCGGTATTTGCGGAAGGTCTCGGTTTCCTCTGCGGCAGAGGCAGAGAGATTGCGACCCGGTGGGGGCGTGAAGGCATAACCCTGGTCCAGTCCGCGAAGGCTGAGCGCCATGATCAGGGTCAGCAGCATCAACGGGCCCAGGCTGGCGGGCGGGGCGAGGTCCGCCACGAGATTGTCCAGCAGGAGCAGGATCACCGCGCTGCCCCAGATAATGGCGATCACCAGGATGATCCCACTGAGCCAAATCAGGTCGCGCCCATCGGTATTGGAGACATTCTCCCGTAACAGCCGACGGTGGCGGATCAGTCGGCGCTGGATAGCGAGAGCGTAACCGGTCGAGACCGGCGTCCAGCCGATCACCAGGACAAAGATCAACAGCGCCACTGCCTCGGCGTGGCTGCTCTCATCCAGCGTACCGGAAAACAGCATGGCCTCACGTGTCTCAGCCGGGAGCGAGAGGATGGCCGCAAGGCCCGCCAACCCGCTGACCGGCGCGATCATGTGTTTCCAGCTCACAGCGACCGGGTCGGCATCGGGCAGGTTTGTGACCTCGCGCGTGTAAAGCCAGAAGAGGACAGGCAGCGCATAGAGCGCGACCAGGACGAGCCCCATGGCCAGTGGATAGAGCGGTGCGAACAGCGCGGCACTGACCGGGCCGAGCGCCAGGACGCCCAGGCCCATAAAGCTCAGGGCCAGCCAGCGTCTGTGGCGGTCCTGACCGGTGCGGGTGATCAGCAGGACGACGCACAGGATCGCCTGACCGAGCGCTGCAGCTGACAGGAGGAAGGCGAGCGGGTCCGCTGTCATCGAAAGCCCCGTATCATCAAAGGAGACGTCATCCTGTCGCCTTAGAGAGAGCAGAGCCCCCTGTAAATGTCCGGATTGTTCGCAAGTGTCCAAGCCTGACGGTCCGGACAAACCCTTGTCCGTGCGTGCAGGGGCGGGCGCGCGATCATCGGAAGTCGGCCAGTGTGGGCAAAACCCGACTACCAGACAGGACCGCTCACATGTCTATCGATCTTCTCAGCCTTGTTCATATTCTGACCGGGACGCTTGCCCTGGCCGGTGGCGTGTTGGCGTTTGCGGCGCCCAAAGGGCGGCCCTGGCACCGCCGCGGCGGACGGGTCTTCTTCTGGGCCATGCTGGTCTCAGCTGTCAGTGGAAGCATCCTGGGTCTTCTGGAGCCCGCGCGCCTGTTGATCACCGCGCTGGCGGGTGTGCTGACGCTCTATCTTTTGGTATCCAGCTGGCGCGCGGCACGCAATCCTTCCGGCGCGTTCGAGAAAACGGACGGGCTGCTCTTCGCATTACTGCTCCTGCTCCTCCTCGGGCTGGGCGGACTGGGCAGTCTAGCGCTGCAACAGCCAGACGGGCGCCTGATGGGGTTCGTGGCGGAGGATTATCTGATGCTCGCCATCATGGGCAGTCCGGCCGCGATCAGCGATATAACGCTCGTCTTCCGCAAGCGCATGTCCGACCGGCACCGCATCGCTCGTCACCTCTGGCGCATGGGATTGGCCTTTTTCATCGCGGTTGGTTCGGCCTTCACAGGCCCGGGCGCCAGCATCTTCCCCGAAGCCCTGCGCGCCAGCGGCATGCTGGCCCTGCCTGAGGCGGTGACGGCCGTGCTGATCCTGTTCTGGCTGGTGAGGACGGTCTTCAATCGCCTGCGCCTAGAGAAATGAGATACAGGGCCGCGCTCGTGATTTGCCTTCTGGGTCGAGCGTTATCGCGGATAAATGTGTCTGTGTTGGCTATTTTGCAGACATGAGAGTGCGGTCGCTGCTATCGATGGTCGGCTTACTCGAAGTCGTATCCCGAAATAGTCAAACACCCGACGAAGTGCACACCATCGGCCTCTCTGCCACGCGGTTCGTCTGTCTCAATGAAAAACACACACCGTGCTGTGGTAAAATCGATCCGGTCTATAACGCTCTGATCTGTAACCCGAAATGGCGAGTACTTCTCAAATATCTTTCTATTGAATATTTCATCGCCCACCACATCTCGGTCATATGCTTCATAACCCTCCGGCCGCATCGGACTACACCCGATCGTTTGTTCGAACCTGGAAAGCCCTTCAGGGTGGCTTTCATCGTAGTCGAAGAATTCCAAGAGCTCGTGGCCGCTTTTTTCCGTCGTATACCCGATGTGTATCGTTCGCACGATTGGCTCCCCCAATTCGAACAGGAACTACTGTGTAAAACAAATGGACACGCATCAATTATACCGTGTCCAGATGGGGATTCCAGTCAGTCACGCGCCGGTCGCGCTCTTTTGGGGTGAAAGGTTCGCGTGTTCCCGTCGCCACTGACGAAAACACTCTTTCGTGTGCCTACCAAGGCTCCTCAAATACGTTGAACTCGAATGACAGTTTTCGCCGCAGGCTATCGAGGCGTTTTTGCAGTTCGGTGACGGTCATGTCGTTGAGCGGACAGACGAGTGAGATGTTTGCCGGATCGCCCTTGTGGCGGAAAAAGGCGACATCTGCCGCCTGAATGTTGAGCACGATGATTGTGAAGTCATCGAGCTCGTCCCAGCCGGAATCAACGGAGAAATCAAACGCGCCGGCGATCAGTTCCGGAGCCAAATTGACCGCCCCCAAGGACCTCTCAAAGAGAACCATTGTTTCTGAGTAGGGCACCTTGAAAACGTTCAAGGTCAGTCCTCCAGCCGCTTCGACAGCGTCTCGACACTTTCAAAGAACCGTTCGCGCAATTCCGCGGAATAGGGATTGTGTTTTTCGATGGCCCGGAAGAGGGCGTCGCTGTCCTGGGCGACCAGGCCGGCGGCTTCCATCAGGAGATCGTAGCTGCGTGTGGTGTAGGCGGCCGGGGTGGCGTCGATTTCGGTGATGACCTTGGCGACCAGATGGGTGAGGCCCTGAACGCGGGCCATGGTCCTGTCATGGGTGTCGGCGTCGGAGACATGAACGTCCAGCTTGAGGCGCTCGGCCAGGAAGTCGCGCTCGCAGCTGACATCCTCGCCATGGGGCGGGCAGAGCACGATGGGCAGGCCTTCAAGGCCGGTCACGGCGGATTGCGGGCCGAACAGCGGGTGCGTGCCGACGATCTCGCAATGGTCGGGCAGGGCGTCGCGCATGGCCTGCATGGGGCGCAGCTTCACCGAACCGACATCGTAGATCCGGGTGCCCGGCTGGACCAGCGGGGCAAGCGCGGTCGCGACTTCGCCGATCGCCTGGACCGGGGCGGCGATGACGATGCGTTTGCAGGCGGCGACGTCTTCCAGGCTTGCAGAAGCCGTGCGTCCCGGCTGGGCATCATGAATAACCAGGTCGAAATGCGGTCCGAGGTGGCTGCAGGCAAGGCGCCCGAAAGCGCCATATCCGATCCAGCCGAGTTTCATGGATCAGGCCGATTGCAGCGCTTGCGAGAAATCGATGATCTCGCCATGTCGCGTGCACTCAGGCGAGACCAGTTCGGCGAAATGCGGCCACAGATCTGCAGGAGCAGGCAGTGTCATCGGGTCTTCGCCCGGGAAGGCCTTGGCGCGCATTTGTGAGCGGACGGCACCGGGGTAAGCGATATTGATGCGCAGACTGTCCTGCTGGTGTTCATTCGCCCAGGACTGGACCAGGGCATCCATGCCGGCCTTGGAGGCGGCATAGGGCGCCCAGAAGGCACGGCGTGAGCGTGCAGCACCGGAGGAGACAAACACCGCGCGACCGGCGTCGGACGCGAGAAGTGGTGCTTCGAAGGCGCGGATCATGCGCGCCGGCGCGAGCAGGTTCACACCGATAACCTCATGCCAGGTTTTGGCTTTGACCTGCGAAGCCGGCGTCAGGACGCCCAGGGCGCCCGCATTGGCAATCAGGATGTCCAGCTTCTCCCAGCGTTCCATGACAATCTGGCCGAGCTGTTCGATACCGTCTTCCGACATCAGGTCCATCGGTACGAGGGTCGCGCTGCCGCCGGCCGCGCGAATGGCATCATCGAGTTCCTCAAGCCCGCCAGTCGTGCGGGCCGAGGCGATGACGTGAGCGCCGGCCTTGGCCAGCTCCAGGGCTGTGGCATAGCCGATGCCACGCGACGCTCCTGTGACCAGGGCGAGGCGTCCGGAAAGATCGATTTGGGTCATGCGTCTACCAGGAGAGAGAGCTGGAATTCCTTGGCCGAGAGATCGCGGTCGTGATCCATCAGGCGCGTGGGATACTGGCCAGTGAAATAGTGATCTGACAACTGCGGCACGCGGTTATTGCGCGGTTCGCCGACAACAGCCTGGTAAAGACCGTCGACAGTAAGGAAGGCTAGGCTGTCTGCCTCGAGCTTTTCAGCCATTTCCTCGACTTCCATATTGGCGGCGATCAGCTCTTTCTGACCGGCCATGTCGATGCCGTAGAAGTCCGGGAATTTGATCGGCGGACAGGCCGAGCGGAAATGCACTTCAGCTGCACCGGCCTCACGCATCATGCGTACAATCTTCAGCGAGGTCGTACCGCGCACAATGGAATCATCGATCAGAAGGACGCGCTTGCCCTTGACCGCTGCCGCATTGGCAGAGTGCTTGCGTCGGACCGAGAGGTCGCGGCGGTCCTGGGTCGGCTGGATAAAGGTCCGGCCGACAAAGTGCGAACGGATAATACCCAGCTCGAAGGGAATACCACTGGCCTCGGCATAGCCGATGGCAGCGGGAACGCCACTATCGGGAACCGGGATGACGACATCGACATCCACCGGGTTCTCGATCGCCAGCTGACGGCCCATCTGCTTGCGTGCCTCATAAACGGAGCGGCCACCAATGACCGAGTCCGGACGGGCGAAATATATGTATTCGAACGCACAGACACGCGCGGTGCGTTCCGGAGCAAACCGTTCCGAACGCAGGCCATTTTCGTTGACGACCACCGCCTCACCCGGCTCGATCTCGCGCTCGAACGTCGCGCCGACCATGTCCAGGGCACAGGTCTCGGAGGCGAATACATAAGCGTCTCCAATCCGGCCCATCACCAGCGGGCGGATGCCATAGGGATCGCGCGCGGCGACGATGCGGTCATTGATCAGGACCACAAAAGCAAAAGCGCCCTCAATCTGTTTGAGGGCGTGCAGGACACGATTGGTCAGCTTGTTTTTGGTTGATTGTGCGGCCAGGTGGAGCACGACCTCACTGTCGGAGGTGGACTGGAAGATGGCGCCCTTCGAGACCAGCTCTTCTCGCAAGACCCGGGCATTGGTGAGGTTGCCGTTATGCGCCAGGGCGACACCGCCGCCGCGAACGTCGGCATAGAGCGGCTGCACATTGCGCATCACCGACGCGCCCTGGGTCGAGTATCGGGCGTGACCGATGGCACTGCGCCCGGGCAGGCGTTGCGGCAGGTCCGGCGAGGCGAAATTCTCACCCACCAGGCCGAGATAACGTTCATTGTGGAAACGCGATCCGTCATGCGTGGCGATGCCACAGGATTCCTGCCCGCGATGTTGCAGGGCATGCAGGCCAAGTGCGGTCAGGACGGCAGCGTCATCAGCGCCGTAGACTGCAAATACGCCACATTCTTCCTGGGGGCGGTCTGTTTCTGGATCGTAGGTTAGCGTAGCCGGGAATGCCTGATCAGCGCTCATCCATCATCATCCTGGTCATCCGTGGTCGAACCAATGAGGTCATCTAGTCGGTTTCGGTCACGTCTGCCATAAGAAGTGTCATCATTTCTTATTGTTTCTGCAATCGGGTCATCCGCGGCGGCCGGAAGACGGTCGGTTTCGGCGATTCTGGAGGTTTCCGGCGCCAATACCTGCAGCGCTCTCGCCGTGGCGTTGACCACCGGATAAATGCGCGCTGTGGTAACCCAGCTGGGCGGGCGACCGTTCTCGCCAAAGATGGCGGCGATGAAAATCACGCTGAGGCCCAGAAGCACCAGTCCCCTGATTACACCGAATGCAAAACCGAGTGTGCGATCAACGACGTTGACATCCTCGCCCTTGGCCAGGCCGCTCGACAGCGAGCTGGTGACGAAGGTCACCGCCAGATAGATGATGATGAAGACAAACCCGCCAACAGCCAACGGCGCCAGCCAGTCCGGGTCGATCATGTCGCGAGCAGGGTTGATGAAAGCGGGCAGAGACCACAGCGTGGCCAGTGATGCGGCGACAAAGGCGGTGACTGACAGGGCCTCGCGGACAAAACCACGAACCAGGGCCAATAATCCGGACACCAGGACAATGGTGAAACCGATACCGTCAAATGCACTCAAAGACCCGTCCATCGCGGTGTCTCCTTACTCGCCCGCCAACGCTTTCAGAGTTTGCACCAATTCGAGCGCTGTGGCCACGCTTTGAATGGTCACGTGACCGGCATCACTCTTGGCGGACTCCGGGGCGATGGCCCGTTCAAATCCGAGCTTGGCGGCCTCTTTCAGGCGCGCTTCGCTGCGTCCAACGGGCCTAACATCGCCGGAAAGACTAATTTCTCCGTAAACAACCGTCTTGGCGGGCAGGGCGACCTCGAACGCGGCAGCGACAATGGCGGCGGCAACGGCGAGATCGGCGGCAGGCTCATTGATTTTCAGACCACCGGCGACATTGAGGAAAATGTCGTGATTGCCGAACGATACGCCACAGCGTGCTTCCAGCACGGCCAGCACCATGGCGAGGCGTCCACTGTCCCAGCCGACCACGGCCCGGCGCGGATTGCCAAAAGCGGCGGGAGCGACCAGGGCCTGGATTTCAGAAAGAACCGGCCGGGTGCCTTCCATTCCGGCGAACACGACCGAGCCTGCGGTTCCATCCTCTCGACCATCGAGAAATAGCGAGGAGGGGTTGGCAACTTCGCCCAGGCCCTTGTCGCCCATTTCGAACACGCCGATCTCGTCCGTGGGGCCAAAACGGTTCTTGACCGCGCGCAGGATGCGGAACTGGTGGGAGCGCTCGCCCTCGAAATAGAGCACCGCATCGACCATGTGTTCAACGACACGCGGACCGGCGATCTGGCCGTCCTTGGTGACGTGGCCGACGATGATCACGGTGCAATTGCGTTTCTTGGCATAACGCACCAGCTCCTGCGCACAGGCCCGGACCTGGGCCACGGTGCCGGGCGCTGCCGTTAGCTGGTCTGACCAGAGCGTCTGGATGGAATCGACAACCACAACATCGGGTTTTTCCGATTTCAGCCCGTCCAGGATGTTATTGAGCGACGTCTCGGCTGCCAGCGAAACCGGGGCGTCAGCGAGCCCAAGGCGCTTGGCGCGGCGGCGGACCTGGGCCACGGCTTCCTCGCCCGAGATATAGATCGCGCGGTGTTTGCTCATCGCCAGGCGAGCCATCAGCTGGAGCAGCAGGGTCGATTTGCCGATACCCGGATCACCGCCCACCAGAACCGCGGAACCGGGAACCAGCCCGCCGCCGCAGACCCGGTCCAGCTCTGACATGCCGGAAATCAGGCGCGGCGGTTCCGGCGTATCTGCTCCGAGATCAACCAGATCCAACCGCGCGGCACGTCCGCGTTTCTTGGGCGCGGACGCCTGTGTTCCCAAGGGCGCAGCTGGAGCTTCCTCGACGAGGGAGTTCCATTCGCCGCAATCATCACAGCGGCCCGCCCATTTGGAATGAACTGCGCCACAGGACTGGCACACAAATATCTTATCGCTTCTCGCCATGAGACTCGCTCCGTCGCCCTGACCACAATGTTCTCATTATGTTCTGCTCGTGGCAAGGGGATTTAGCGGCGATAGACCCGGTTGAAACGCAAACCAAGGCGTACAAGCAATTCATAGGAGATCGCTCCGGCATGGTTGGCCAGCGCGTCGAGATCCTCGCTCAGAAAACACACCGGATCACCCGGCCTGGGCTCGCCTTCGTAGTTCGATAGATCCACGGAAATGAGATCCATGGAGACCCGACCCAGTATCGGCACCGCCTGCCCGTTGAGGCGGGCAATGCCGCCTTCGCCACAGGCCCGCAGAATACCGTCGGCATAACCCGCTGCGACAGTTGCTGTCCGGGTCGGTTTGTCCGCGGTCCAGGTGGCACCATACCCAATCTGGTCACCGGGCTGGAGTTTTCGCAGCTGCAGGATGGGCGCCTCGATCTGCACACAGACCTGGAAAGGCGAAGCCGAGGCTGGATTGGGGGCGCCGCCGTAGAGCGCAAGGCCGGGGCGCAGGACATCGAAATGATAGTCAGAACCGAGCAATGTACCGGCCGAATTCGCCAGACTGATCTTGATCTCTTTACCGGAGCGCGCTGCGATCGTGCGAAAACGTTCAAGCTGGGTGGCGTTGAGGGCATGCTTTGGGTCGTCCGCACAGGCCAGATGACTCAGGTGCTGACGCACTTTGAGCGTCTCTGGGAGGTCGCTGCCCAGATAGGTCTCTGCCTCGCGCGCATCCAGTCCTAGTCGATTGATACCGCTGTCGAAATGGATCGCGCATGGAAGGTCGGGTGCAATTTCGCGCAGCTGCCGGGCCTGACCCAGATCATTGATCACCGGGAAGAGATCAAATTCACGCAGGGCCGGAAGTTCAGCCGGCCAGAAGCCGTTAAAGACGAAGATTTCGGCATCTACGCCTTTCAGGGCACGCCGCGCTTCTTCACCTTCTGACATGTGCGCCACGTAGAAATGCTTGCAACCCGCATCGGCGAGGGCCGGAACCACTTCGGTCGCGCCCAGCCCATAGGCGTTTGCCTTTACGACAGCACCCACGGCCGAGTGCGGGGCCATGGCCTGCAACGTCTTGTAATTGGATTGTATTTTCGCGAGATCGACGATCAGGCGTGGCGCGGGCTGGGGCAGTCGATCAATATTCCGGTTCGTCAAAACGCGTCTCGATATCGTGGAACTTCGTACGGGCACCGTCGAACGCCACCTTGGCCGTTCCGATTGCCCCGTGACGCTGCTTGCCGATGATGACTTCGGCCAGTTTCTCGATCCTGCGGAATTCTTCTTCCCAGGCCAAGTATTCCGGCGTGTCCTCACGCGGCTTCTCGCGTTCCTTGTAGTACGCTTCACGATAAACGAACATCACCACGTCTGCATCCTGCTCGATCGAGCCGGATTCACGCAGGTCCGAAAGCTGCGGCTTCTTGTCTTCCCGCTGCTCCACCTGACGCGAAAGCTGGGAGAGGGCGATGACAGGAACATTGAGTTCCTTGGCCAGTGCCTTGAGGTTCTGGGTAACGTCGGAAATTTCCTGTACCCGGCCTTCACCGCTCTTCGAGGACGTCACCAGCTGCAGATAGTCGACCACGATGAGATCCAGGCCATGTGTCCGCTTGAGCCGTCGAGCACGAGCAGCCAGTGCGGAAATGGGCAGGCCACCGGTATCGTCGATGAACATCGGCAGGCTCTGGATTTCCAGCACCGCGTCGCGGATTTCCTCGTACTGGGTGGCGTCAATCGTACCCTGGCGGATCATATAGCCGGGAATGCCGGTATAGTCTGCGATCAGACGGGTCGCGAGCTGTTCGGCGGACATCTCGAGTGAGTAGAAGCCGACCACGCCGCCATTGACGGTTTTCTTGGTGCCGTCCGGCTGCATCTCGAACTGGTAATTCTTGGCGACATCAAAGGCGATATTGGTGGCCAGCGAGGTCTTACCCATTGAGGGGCGACCGGCCAGGATAATGAGGTCTGACGGGTGGAGACCGCCGAGTTTCTCGTCCAGCGCTTTCAGGCCGGATGAAATACCTGACAGGCCACCATCACGCTCATAGGCAGCCGCAGCCGTCTCGATGGCTTCGGCCAGGGCCTGTTTGAAGCCGACAAAACCGCGGGAAGAGGAGCCTTCCTCGGCGAGATTGTAGAGCTTCTGCTCGGTGTGCTGGATCAGTTCGCGCGGTTGGGCATCTGATTGCTGGGTGGCATTGTTGGACAGCTCGTCACCAATGCGGATCAGCTCGCGGCGCAGGGCCAGCTCATAGACGATGCGCGCGTATTCCTGTGACGCCGCGCTGTCGGCCGCGCTTTCGATCAGTACGGCCAGATAGGTTGCGCCACCGATTTCCTTGAGGCCGTCATCGCGCTCGAAATGGGTTTTCAGGACCACGGCATCGGCCAGTGAGCCCTTGCCGATCAGATCGGTCGCCGTCTCGTAGATGCGTGCGTGAACCGGATCATAGAAATGCTCCGCCCTCAGCCAGTCCGCGACCCGGTGGAAGACTTCATTGTCATAGAGCAACGCCCCCAGAAACGCCTGTTCAGCGTCCAGATTGTGCGGGGCGGTATCCAGTTCAGGTTCGGTGTCGAAGGGAAGAAGCGCGTTTTCCATGGACCTTACCTAGCCCGATCCGGGCACGCGCGGCGAGGGCTGATATCGCTTGTCCACGGGGAAATCCCGACCCTGTTGATAAGTGTGGATAATCACCCTGCAACGAAAAAGGGCGGCTCATGTGAGCCGCCCTTTCAGGTCGAGTGGAACCGGAGGAATTATTCCTCGGTTGCAGCCTCTTCAGCGTCAGCTGCCGGAGCGGCGCCGCCGAATTCGTCGTCTTCACGCTCGGCATTGGCTTCATGCAGCTCGGCTGCCTGGGCGTCTGCGATAGCGCGTTCTTCATCCGCTGCCGCTGCGACAACGTCCTCACCAGCAGCCTGGCGCTCGGCTTCGTCTTCGGAACGGGCGACGTTGATCGTCACGTTCACGGAAACGTCGGCGTGCAGGCGGATGCGGACTTCGTGCAGACCCAGGGTCTTGATCGGTGCGTTGATCGCGACCTGACCACGGGACACGGAAACGCCGGCTTCAGAGATCATCTCGGCGATGTCACGGGAGGTGACAGAACCGTAGAGCTGACCGCTTTCGCCTGCCTGACGGATCAGAACGAAGCTTTCGCCGTCGATCTTCTCGCCATCGGTGGCAGCAGCTGCTGCACGCTCGGCATTGCGCTTTTCCAGGGCTTCACGCTCGGCTTCGAACCGGGCCAGGTTGGCTTCGGTTGCGCGCAGAGCTTTTTCCTGCGGCAGCAGGAAGTTGCGGGCGTAACCCGGGCGTACGGTGACGACGTCACCCATCTGGCCCAGATTTTCAACGCGTTCCAGGAGAACCAGTTTCATCGTCAGTTCTCCTTAGTCGGCAGCGTACGGCAGGAGAGCCAGCTGACGGGCGCGCTTGATGGCGCGAGCCAGTTGACGCTGTTTCTTGCCGGAAACTGCGGTGATGCGGGACGGAACGATCTTGCCACGCTCAGACATGTAGCGAAGCAGGAGCTTGGGGTCCTTGTAATCGATCTTCGGTGCGTTTTCACCGGAGAACGGGCAGACCTTGCGGCGACGCATGAACGGACGGCGTGCCGGGATATTGGAGATGTTTCCAGAAGACATTCTCGGCGCTCCTTAGTTACGTTCACGACGACCGCGACGATCGTCTTTCTTGGTCAGGATGGCGGACGGCGTCTCGACGTGCTCGTCAACACGAACCGTCATGTGACGGATGATGTCTTCGGACAGGCGCTGCAGACGGTCCAGCTCGTCGATCACGTCAGCAGAAGCGTCGATGTCGATGAGGCCGTAGTGACCTTTGCGGGATTTGTTGATGCGGTAAGCAAGATTGCGCAGACCCCAGTATTCGGTCTTGCCGGTCTTGCCGCCTTTTTCCTCGATGAGGGTTTTGACGTCCTCGATGAGGGATTCCATCTGTGCCGGGGACATGTCCGGGCGAGCGATGAAAATGTGCTCGTAAAGTGCCATTTCGGCTCCCTTCAAGTCGATTGCGGCGCAGACCAAGCCGAAGGGTCGGGCAGGCCCGCGGTGGCTCCGGCCTCCATGCCTCACCCCATGTGAGCCATATAAAGAGGACGGACCGCAATCACGCGAAGCGCGGGCTTTATCCGATCTTGTGAGCACATTCAAGCCGCAAGGACGCTTGCACACCTCATGGAATATTGGCTATCGAGCTTTCACACCCAGTTCAGGGGAGGAAATTTAAATGAAACTCGCCTTTGTTTTTCCCGGTCAGGGCTCCCAGGCCGTGGGTATGGGCCAGGAACTTGCCGACAACTTCGCCAGTGCCAAGGCCGTCTTTGACGAGGTCGATGCGGCCCTGGGCCAGGACTTGTCCGGCCTGATGGCCAATGGCCCCATTGAAGATCTTACACTGACCGAGAATGCGCAGCCCGCTCTGATGGCTGCCAGCCTCGCGGTCATGCGGGTCCTGGAAAACGACTTTGACGTAAACGTCACAGCGGCCTCCTTTGTGGCCGGTCACAGTCTTGGCGAGTATTCAGCACTTGCAGCAGCAGGCTCCCTGTCCATCGCGGATGCGGCCGAACTGCTCAAACTGCGCGGCCAGGCCATGCAAAAGGCAGTTCCGGTCGGCGAGGGCACGATGGCAGCCTTGCTGGGCGCGGATGAGGATCTCGCTGCGCAGGCGGTCGAAGCAGGGCAGGCGGCCGGTGTCTGCGGCATCGCCAATGACAATGCCCCGGGCCAGATCGTGATCTCCGGCGCCACCGCGGCCATCGAGGCAGCGATCGCCAAGGCTGGCGAGCTGGGCCTGAAGAAGGCCATGAAACTCCCGGTCTCCGCACCGTTCCATTGCCCCATGATGCAGCCGGCAGCTGATGCCATGTCTGAAGCCTTGGCTGCGGCAACGATCAATGCGCCCGCAGTCCCGGTTGTTGCCAATGTCACCGCGCGCCCGACCAATGATGTAGAGACCATTCGCCGCCAGCTGGTTGAACAGGTCACCGGCCGGGTTCGCTGGCGCGAGAGTGTCATGTGGATGGTCGAGGAGGGCGGTATCACCACGCTCGCCGAAGCCGGCGCGGGCAAGGTGCTGTCCACCATGCTCAAACGCACTACTAAGGACGCCAAAGGCCAGCCGCTTAACAGCGCTGCGGATCTGGAAGCATTTGCTGCGGCTTTGAAGGAAGAGGCGTAGTTCTCATTGACGCGCGATGATGGTTTGATCTCCGGCGTTACGAAACGAGCGATGCACTTGGCGGCGCTCGGGATCGGTTGGTCAAACCTGTTGGGTGTCCTGCTGATCGCTTATTTCGGTCGAGACTCAATCGCGTTATCAATCGGCATATTGATTTTCATTGGCCTGGGTATTGTCTATCTCGCCGTCTACAGGCGTTTGACCGGGATGGAACCACCATTCCCGCGACCGCTCTGGCTCTACTGTTTGGTCCTGTTCGCTGGCGGGGTGTTCCTCGCAGCAAATCTCTAAGCGAGAACGAAGGAGTTCTTGATGTTTGATCTTACCGGCAAGAATGCCCTTGTGACCGGCGCGACCGGCGGTATTGGCAAATCCATAGCCAAGGCGCTGCACGCGCAGGGCGCGACCGTGGCCCTGTCCGGCACGCGTGAAAACGTGTTGGCCGAGCTGGCTGCCGAGCTGGGCGAGCGCGCGCACGTGCTGCCCTGTAACCTGTCTGACGCGGAAGCCGTGGACGCGCTGCCGAAACAGGCGGCCGAAGCGATGGGCTCGCTGGACATTCTGGTGGCCAATGCCGGCATTACCAAGGACCAGCTGTTGATGCGCATGAAGGACGAGGACTGGGACCAGGTTCTCCGCATCAACCTCGACAGCTATTTCCGCCTGTCCCGCGCAGCCCTGCGCGGCATGATGAAGGCCCGTCACGGCCGCATCATCGGCATTACGTCCGTTGTGGGTGTCATGGGTAATCCGGGCCAGTCCAACTATTGTGCCTCCAAGGCGGGCATGATCGGCTTTTCCAAGTCGCTCGCCCAGGAAGTCGCCGCACGCGGCGTCACCGTGAACTGTGTGGCTCCGGGCTTCATCGCTTCGCCGATGACAGACGTGCTCAATGACGAGCAGCGCTCGGCCATCCTGAGCAAGATCCCGGCAAATGATCTGGGCAGCGGTGATGACATCGCGTCCGCAGTTGTCTATCTCGCCAGCGCCGAAGCCGGTTACGTGACAGGCCAGACCCTGCACGTAAATGGCGGTATGGCGATGATTTAATTGAAACCTGCGGGTGCCGTATACGGCAGCTTCGCTAGCCACGGCGAATGAAGTATGCTAGGTGCCCGCGCATCTTCGGGAAAGTACGGTAAAACCTGACTTCCCGTCCTTTCCTGCATCGCTATAGTCATGGCGATGAATCACTATGAGGGTCTGAAATGTCTGACGTTCTCGAGCGCGTAAAGAAAATCGTTGTTGAGCATCTTGATGTCGATGCGGATAAAGTCACCGACAATGCAAGCTTCATCGATGATCTGGGCGCTGACTCCCTGGACAATGTTGAGCTGGTCATGGCTTTTGAAGAAGAGTTCGACATCGAAATTCCGGATGATGCAGCAGAGCACATCCAGAAAGTCGGTGATGCTGTGAAGTTCATCTCCGAAAAGGTCGGCTAACTGACCCACGCCATGCGTCGCGTCGTTGTCACGGGGATTGGGCTCGTTACCCCACTGGGCCAGGGTCAGGATGCCGTTTGGAAACGGTTGATTGACGGTGAGTCCGGTCTGGGGCGGATCGAGCACTTTGAAACCGACGATCTGGCTTGCCAGATCGCCGGGCTTGTTCCCCGTGTAGACGGCCGCGGTGGCGGCTCTGCGGATATGCAGGGCGTTTTCGATCCGGATGCGGTGATGTCACCGCGTGAGCAAAAACGGATCGACGACTTTATCCTCTACGGCATCGCCGCAGCGGATCAGGCTCTCGCCGACAGTGGCTGGGAGGCTGAAGATGACGCGGCCCGGGAACGGGCCGGCGTCATGATCGGATCGGGCATTGGTGGTCTTGAGACCACATATGATGCCTCGATCACGCTCCACGAGAAGGGGCCGCGCCGTCTCTCTCCCTTTATTATTCCAGGCATGCTGATCAACCTCGTCTCGGGACAGGTATCCATCAAGCACGGCCTGAAAGGTCCTAACCACGCGGTCGTTACGGCTTGTTCCACGGGCGCCCACTCCATCGGGGACGCGGCTCGCCTGGTTGCCCGCGGGGATGCGGACATGATGGTTGCCGGTGGTGCAGAAGCCGCCGTTTGCCGCCTCGGTATTGGCTGTTTCGTATCGCTCAAGGCGCTGTCGACCAATTTCAACGATGACCCGACTGCGGGCTCGCGCCCCTATGACAAGGACCGCGATGGTTTTGTCATGGGAGAAGGCGCCGGCGTGGTCGTGCTGGAAGAATACGAATCGGCCAAGGCGCGCGGCGCCAAGATCTATGCCGAAGTGAAAGGTTACGGCCTTTCCGGGGACGCCTATCACATCACCGCGCCGGCAGATGACGGCAATGGCGGGTATCGCTCCATGCAGGCCGCGCTCAAGGATGCCGGCCTGGATGCATCCGACATCGATTACGTCAACGCGCACGGCACCTCGACCCCGCTGGGCGACGAGATTGAGCTGCGCGCTGTCGAGCGACTTTTCGGCGGAGCCTCCGATGATCTGGTGATGTCCTCGACCAAATCGGCGATCGGTCATTTGCTGGGGGCAGCCGGCGCTGTTGAGGCGATTTTCTCGATCCTGGCCATGAAACACGGCGTCTGCCCGCCAACGCTGAATCTCGACAACCCGTCCGTCGACACCGACATCAATCTGGCTGCCAAGGCGCCGGTTGAGAAATCTATCAGCGCTGTACTGTCGAATTCTTTTGGATTCGGTGGCACAAATGCTTCGGTCGTGTTTGTAGCGGCTGACTGACCGCATTCGGGGAATAGTCATGAGTGAAGTGGAAGCGCGCAAGTCTGCGCCGCTGTGGATGAAGCTCCTTATCTGGGGCGGCATAGCCCTGGTGGTTCTTGCACTGCTTGCAGCAGGCGGGGTGTATGCCGGCTATCGCTGGATGCAGGACGAGTTTGCGGCGCCCGGTCCAACGGCTGAGGCCACTGTGACGACCCTGCCTCGTGGCGCAGGGCTGATCCGCATTGCAACCCAGCTGGAAAATGAGGGCCTGATCAGTGATGCGCGGATCTTCCGCTTTGCCATCACGCTCGACGAGGGCGATCGATCCCTGCGCGCTGGCGAGTACGAGATCCCGGCCGGGGCATCCATGGCCCAGATCTATGAACTCCTGCGGTCCGGCCAAACCGTCCAGCACCCGATTACACTGGCCGAGGGGCTGACCAGTGCCATGATTGTACGCTCCCTGGCCGAGGAAGCCGTGCTGACAGGCGAGATCACCGATCCACCCGCCGAGGGTGACCTCTTGCCGGAAACCTATCTGGTGACCCGCGGAACCTCCCGCCAGGAAATTGTCGACCGCATGCGTCGCGCCCAGGATGATCTACTGGACGCGCTGTGGGACCAGCGGGCCGAGAACCTGCCGTTTGAAACGCGTGAGCAGGCGATCATTCTGGCTTCCATCGTCGAGAAGGAGACCGGAATTGGTGGCGAACGTGGTGAAGTCGCCGGCGTGTTCGTGAACCGTCTGCGCCGTGGCATGCGGCTGGAGAGTGACCCTACCATCATCTACGGAATCTCCCAGGGCGAGCCGCTGGGCCGTGGCCTGCGTCGCTCCGAGATCGATAATCCGAACAACGCCTGGAACACCTATCAGATCCCGGCCTTGCCGCCGACGCCGATCGCCAATCCGGGCCGCGAAGCAATTGCTGCGGTTCTGAACCCGACCGAGACGAGCGCGCTCTTCTTTGTTGCGGATGGTACCGGTGGTCATGTGTTTGCCGATACGTATGCGGAACACCAGCAGAATGTGCGCCGCTGGCGCCAGATCGAGCGGCAGCGCCGCCAGGCAGGAAACTAGACATGAGCCAGCTCTCCGGCATGACCGGTTTTGCGCGCGCCGAAGGCCAGCACGAAAATGTCCGCTGGATCTGGGAAGTGCGCAGTGTCAATGGCAAGGGGCTGGAAGTACGCTCCCGCGTGCCGTCTGGTCATGACGGCCTGGATCTCAAGATCCGCGAACAGGCTCGCAACCGGTTCACTCGCGGCAATCTTCAGGCCTCGCTCAATCTCAAGCGAGATGCCAGCCAGTCGGCACCAGTGATCAACCGTTCAGCGCTTGATGCACTACTGGCACAGGCGGAGGACCTGATTCTGTCCAACCAGGTCGAACGCCCGCGTCTGGATGGTTTGCTGGCAATTGACGGCCTTCTCGAGACGTCAGCGTATCCGGATCCCGAAGCGCGGGCTGCGCTGGAGAAGGCGCTACTGGAAGGTCTCGGCGAGGCGCTGGACGGCTTGAAGTCTGCACGTGAGGAAGAGGGGGCGGCCCTGGCCCCCGTGCTTGCAGGACATATCGACAAGGTGGAAGTCCTGACGGATGCGGCAGAGGCCAATGCCGCCACACGCATCGATGCCATCCGTGATCGCCTGTCCGCCAAGATCGCGGAACTGGTCGATGCCGAGCTGGAGGAAAACCGCCTCGCTGCCGAGATCGCAGTGCTCACTGTCAAGATGGATGTGCGCGAGGAACTCGACCGTTTGCGCGCGCATGTTGCCTCGGCTCGGGAACTGCTCAAGCAGGGCTCCCCGGTGGGGCGCAAACTCGACTTTTTGTCACAAGAGTTTAATCGTGAGGCGAACACCTTGTGTTCGAAATCCTCTGACTCGTCGCTGACGCAGATTGGTCTGGATTTGAAGAACGTGATCGATCAGTTCAGGGAGCAGATCCAGAATGTCGAGTGACGGCTTTTCCGGTACCATTTTCAGAGGCCGTCGTCGCGGCGTGTTGATCGCGCTGTCGAGCCCGTCCGGCGCCGGCAAGACGACGCTCTCCAAACGCCTGCTTAGCCAGAATCCTGATGTTGTCCTCTCCATCTCCTGTACGACGCGAAAGCCGCGCCCGGGCGAGATCAATGGCCAGGACTATGACTTCATCTCCGTCGAGGAATTCAAGAAGCGCATTGATGCGGGGTACTTCTTTGAATGGGCAGAAGTTTTTGGTCGCTATTACGGCACGCCGAAAACCCCGGTCATGGAAGCCATCGACGAAGGTCGTGACGTCATTTTCGATATCGACTGGCAGGGCGCACAGATCATTGCGGACCAGGCGCCTGCGGACACCGTGCGTATCTTTATCCTGCCGCCATCGCTGGCCTTGCTCGAAGATCGTCTTCGCAAGCGCGGCCAGGATTCCGACGAGGTTATTCGCGATCGCATGAACCGCGCCAAGGACGAGATCTCGCACTGGAACGAGTATGACTATGTCATCGTCAATGATGACTTCGCGCGCGCACTCGAAAAGCTCAATCAGGCCCTGCACGCGGAACGCCTGAAGCGCAACCGCCACCCCTGGCTGGGTGAATTTGTCGACGCTCTTATGGAGCAGTAGCGGCCCGCCAGGCCCGTGCAAGCCTCTGGAAACCCGCAATATCAATCGTCTCCGCGCGCAGGCCCGGATCGATGTCGGCTGTCTGCAGCAATTCTTCTGCGGAAGCGCGGGTCTTGCCGGCCGCTGCCGCGAGACTCCGGCGCAGTGTCTTGCGACGCTGCCCAAACGCCGACGCGGTGACTTCCCCAAGCGCTTTGAGATCATCGAAACGCTGATCTTCGGGAAGCGGATCGAGAACCACGACAGCGCTCTCCACCTTGGGCGGAGGTGTGAAGGCCCGGGCCGGGATTTTCAGCGCCAGACGTGTCTCGCAGACGGACTGGGAAAGGATGGCGAGGCGGCCATAAGCCTTGCTGCCAGGTTGCGCGACAACGCGGTCGGCGACCTCGCGCTGGAACATCAGCACCGCCCGGCGCCACCAGATCGGCGAGGCTTCCAGCCATTTGATCAGCAAAAGTGTACCGACATTGTAGGGGAGGTTGGACAAGATGGTGCAAGGCCCCTCCGGCAAGACGTCCGGTTCGTCGACCTTGAGCGCATCGGCCTCGACGATTTCGAGTTTACCCGGGTAGGCATCACCGATCTCGCCCAGCGCGCCGAGAAACCGGCTGTCCTTCTCCACCACCAGCAAGGAACCCGTGCCATGGGCGAGGATGCCACGGGTAAGCCCGCCCGGTCCTGGCCCGATCTCGATCGCGCTCTGTTGGGAGATATCTCCGGCTAGGCTGGCGATCTTGCGCGTAAGGTTGAGATCCAGCAGGAAATGCTGGCCAAAGGACTTGTTGGCGCCCAGCCCATGCGCGGCAATCACATCGCGTAGCGGTGGAAGCTCATCAATCATCGCGTCCGGTTCTCCGCAATGCTGGCTGCCAGTTTCAACGCCGCGATAAGGCTGTCGGCACGCGCCTGGCCCTTGCCGGCAATGCCGAACGCAGTGCCGTGATCCGGCGAGGTTCGCACGATCGGCAGGCCCAGAGTGGTGTTGACCCCGCCATGAAAATCCAGCGTTTTTACCGGTATCAGCCCCTGGTCGTGATAATGGCAAATGGCCGCGTCATACTGCGCCCGGGCCTCGGCATGAAACATCGTGTCCGGGGCCATGGCATCCGTGATATTGATACCTTCATCGCGTAACTCGGCAGCTGCCGGGTTTATGATCTCGATTTCTTCACGCCCCAACGCGCCATCTTCACCGGCGTGCGGATTGAGACCGGCCAGGGCCAGTCGCGGCCTGGCGATCCCGAAATCACGCCTGAGGGCCGCGTAGGCGAGCCGGGCGACATGTTTGATGCGCTCGGGATTGACCGCGCGAACTGCGTCTTCAAGGGCGATATGGATCGTGGTGAGCACCACACGCAAACCGCCACCCGAGAGCATCATCAGTGGCCCCCTGGGACCGTCGAGCGGAGCGTCCTTCGTCAGGTCTGCGAGAAACTCGGTGTGGCCGGGAAAGTCGAACCCCGCCTGGTACATGACCGACTTCGCGATAGGGGCTGTGACAACGGCGTTGATTTCGCCCGTTCTCGCGAGGGAGACAGCATCCTCGATCGCGCTGCGGACCGCTGCAGCATTTTCACTACACGGAACGCCAAGCCGGACCGGCCTCGAGAGCGGGCACGACTGCGTGAAAACCGGGAGCTCCGTTTGGAAATGTTGCGCAGCATCAGCCGCGCTCTCGATCGGGACAGCCTGGCTGAAACAGGACGGGTCACCGATCACCACGAACGGGATGTCAGAGCGCTCGCGCAGCTCGTGCCAGGCCTTGCTGATGATTTCAGGGCCGATGCCTGCAGGATCACCCATCGTAACGCCGATGGGAGAGGGAAGCGGCATTAGTAGCGAATCTCGATCGTGCTTTCGCGGCGCAGGTCGCGCAGCCAGCGACGAGAGAGCAGGGAAAGCTGTTGGCCCCGCAGCTGACCTTCAAGGTCGTCACGTGTTGGTACGCCCGGTCCGCCAATTGCGCGGTCGCAGACCACAATGCTCTGTACGCCTGCAGCGCTTTCGATAACGCCCGTATTCTCACCCTGGTCAAGCGGGGCAAGCGAGTCGCGGATCTGAGGCAGTAGCGCATCTGCGCCAATGGAGCCCAGCGGAGTCACGATGGCACCATCGATCTCGGCAGCGACTGCATCCAGCGTGTCACAGACGGGATTGCGGTTCATCGCGCGTTCCAGATCGCCACGCGTCGTGTCGGTTACTGCGCTTGTGGGCACAGTCAGCTGGACGAGGTCGTATTGCAACGTGGTGGTGCCGTCCCGGGCACCGACAAGAGCGATGATCATATAACCGCCCGGCACGCGGACAGGATTGGACAGTGCGCCTCCATTTTGCTGGAAGACCGGCAGCAGCTGCGGGATGACCTGCGCGACTTCCGGCTGCAGTTGTGAGGCTGCGATCCAGCCAATATCACCGCCGGTGGCGGCGGACGGCGCGTCAGAGAATTGTTGCGCGAGCTGCGGGAAGGCCGCGCCCTGCTGCAGCTGGTTCATTACGCCGATGATGCGCTGGGTTGTTTCCTGTTCGGATGCTGCCGTGCGGATCTCGAAGAACATCTCGAAAATGCGGAACTGAGGCTGGGACGCACTGGCTGCCAGGCGCTCGAGCGCCAGCTCAATTTGCTGATCGGAAATTCGCACGCGCGAGCCGTAACGGCCATTGACCAAAATCTGCCAGGCAATCTCGGACTCGATCTGGTGGCGCAGCGTCTGGACGTCGACGCCGGACTGCTCAAGCTCCGCGACAACAGCTTCGATGGTCGAGTTGTTACGCTGAGCGAGATCGAGCAGGGACTGCATGATCTCTTCTTCCGATACCTGGATCTCGTACTCGCGAGCAGCCTGCAGCTGCAGGTGTTCATCGATCAGGCCGCGGATGGCCTGGTCCTGCACGCGCAGCATGGCTTCCTGGTCAAGCTGTGCCAGCCCTGTGGAAGCGATTATCAGGCGCATCCGATTGCGAACATCGACCGTCGTGATCGGTTCGTCATTGACCAGAGCAGCAACGCCCTCGGTAATCTGAGCGCTCGCGCTGACGCCAAAAAGGCTCGTCAGGGCGGCAAAAGAAGCAAGTACGAAATTTCTGGTGCGTGACATCGGTTCTTTCCGTTCCGCCGGAAGATTACTCAAGATCGCTTACAACGCAATGACGAGACACTGTTGCTAGTCAGGCGCGACGCTTCCCAATGTGAACAGCGAGATCCTAAACTGGATCGACTCGGACGGGCCAAGCCGGTCAATTCCCAGATCCTGGCGCTCATAGACGATTTCCATCTGTGTGCAGTCATCACGATAACGGAAGCCAGCCTGGAGCCTGCGGGATGTTTCGAGGTCCAGATCATGCGTCACATCGCTGACAAGCTGCCAGCGCTCGGTGAGTTGGTAGGAGGCGCCGGCGATGATCTCACGCTGGGCGGAGCGTGTGGAATCATCGTCGCTGATGTCAGTGTATCGAAGGTCGCCACTGAACCGTCCATTGGAATATCTCGTCGTAACGCTCAGTCGATCGATATCCATATCACGTGAGTCCAGACGTGTCTGGAAAGCGGCCTGGAAATCGCCCCAGTCGACTTCACCGGAAAAGACATAGTCGGAGCTTTCGGTCGCCAATCCGCTGGCACCGCTAAACACGGCATCACCATCAAGGCGCTCGCTGCGCCCGAGGAAAGCTCGAAGCATTCTATCTTCACCGAAATAGGCCGTCGCGCGTACACCTGCTGTGACCCGCTGCCCCTCTTCCCAAAGATCGAACCCCGGAGCGCGGGACGGTTGGAAGAGAAGGGTCTCATCGAGGTCGATGGAAAGGCTGTCTTCATTGAGGACCCGCGCGGAAACCGGATCGTCCGTGGCGATCACGCCGGCGATGATCGGTTCAACGATTATGTCGCCACCCTCGACTGAGCGTACGAGCGGCCAGGAAACTTCTACACCGGCAAGACCGACCTGACGGTCAAAACCGTCACCATAAGTGCCACCATTTCCGTCCGGGACATTGCTGTATTCGAAGGCATCAATTCGGCCAAGGGCGAAGGGTTCTGCGACGATGCCCTGCGGGCTGGTCCAGCGCGTGCGCCAGTCAATGCTCGACGAGAGGCGCTGATAGTCGGTGCCAACCTCGCGGTCGAGAACGGCGCCATTGATCCCCAGATTCACGCGCCCCCATCCTTCCGGGGCAGTGAAGACCTGACGATATTCAAGCACCGGCAGCAGATCCGGAAGGGATTCATCGTCGCGCTGCGAGCGCAGCGACTGGTATGAGGCCGAAATCACGGTACCAAAAGCATTGCGTGACCGGTGTTCTACATACAGCTGGCTCAGCAGGCGGCGCGTATCCGGATCAAATGGGGCGCCACGATCCTGGTCGATCTCGGAGAAATCATAGCGCCGCAGGTGCAGGTCATCGGATGCGCGTTGAACCGTGAACCCCCAGCGCCAGTCCTCGGTGATGCGAAAACGTCCACCGCCATAGATATGCCAGCGATCATCTTCCTCACCGAAACGATTGCCGTCGCTGTCGACCTCGGCTTCGTGTGTATAGCTCCCCTCGAAGGCCATGGAGCCGGACCAGAATCGTTTGCGGTACTCGCCAAAAACCAGCGGATTCACATTGCTCATATAGCGCGGAGCAACAACCAGGTCCTGGTGAGGCGAAATAGCCCAGAGATAGGGTTGCTGGTAGTTGAAGCCGAGCCGTGATGAAACGCCCAGGCCTGGGAACAGGAAACCGGAACGGCGTTCTGACGACGGATCGGGATGTGCGAATGTCGGGGCGTAGAGGACCGGTACGCCAAGGAACTCCAGCTGGGCATCCTTGTAGTAGATCATCTGATCTTCGGTGTCCTGGACCACTTCGCGCGCGCGAATGCGCCAGGTCGGCTCCTGTTCACCGTCTTCGCAGAGTGGGCAGGCGGTGTAATAGGCTCGGTCGAGACGAATGGAACCGTCCTCGGAGCGAGCCGCCGTCGCGGCAGCCATGCGACCATTGTTTTCCATCATGGTCGCGAAACCGACTGCGATACCGGTGGACATCTCGCTGTCGAGTTCGAACTCGTCAGCGTATTGCGGGTATTCGCCCTGGCCGTGGATCTCGACATTGCCGCGAGCAATGACGCGGTTTTCCTCGGGGCGGTATTCCAGCTCGTCGGCGATCAGCAGACGGTCGCCTTGCTGGACCCGTACATTGCCGCGCGCGATATAGCCCTCTCCGGACCCGAAATCATCCAGCGTGTCAGCTTCGAGATAGACCGGTTGGTCGTCCTGCGTTTCCTGCAGGGCGAACGCGGGAGCTGAACACGCGAGTAATGTTGAAGCAAGCAAGGCCGCAGCGATGCGGCGATAATGCGACGCCATGCGCGTCACTCCCTCAATTGAATCGGCCCCACCCGACCGAGCCATCATGACTAGCCGATAGCGGGCATTTCGTCCACGCCGTCAACCGTCCTCGGTCGAGGCAATATAGGTCAGGGCAAGCAATGCGGTGATGGCAGGTGCAGCCCAGGCCGCCGTTAGCGGCGGCAGTGCCCCCGCTGCGCCGATAGAGCCGAGCAATTCCTGCAGAAAAAACATCACGAAGCCCGTCAAACCGCCAGCCAGCGCAAAACCTGCTGCTCCGCCCAGACGTTGCAGGCGCATGGTTGCAGCGGCGGCGATCAGTGTCGCCGCGAGCAGGGTCAGCGGCAGGGCGAGCAGGCTGTGCAGGCGCAGTTCATAGCGCTCAGTCGCCAAGCCGGCTTCGTTGGCCGAGGCGATGAGCGTCGGCAGGTCCCAGAAAGAGACCCCTTCAGGTGATCGGGATCGCTCGAAGAGAGCCTGCCGGTTGATGCCTGTGGGCAGGGTGATCAGGCCCAGCTCGACCGAAGGTGTGTTGGGCGTACGCTCGACGGCGTTTTCAACTTCCCAGAAGCCTTCCTGTAGCGTCGCAGCGTCAGCATCGATGCGGCGGTCGAGCGCGGGAACTCCATCCTCGTTGACGGCGTAGTAGAGAAAGGCCGGTGCTTGCAGTACGCGGTCGCCCTCCGCCAGAGACGTAGCCGCGATAACGGTGAAGCCGTTGACATTCGCCTCTCGCAGCCAGACCGGAGTGGCCGCATTGGGGTCCCGGCGGACATTCATCAGCGCATCGCGGCGCGCTTCGAAGGCGGCATTGCCGGCCGCACCGAGCGGGTTGAGCACAGTTGTGCCGAACAGGCCGACGACAAGCGCCAGGATCATGGGGGCGGTCAGAATGCGCCAGGCCGACATGCCTGAGCCGCGCATGACAACCAGTTCGCTTCGCCGGTTCAGGCGGAAGAGTGCGGTCAAGACGCCAAACAGGAATATGAAAGGCAGAGTGGTTTCAAGTAGGGCGGGAACTTTCAGCATCGTGAGGCCGACCAGTTCCGGTGCTCCGATGTCGACCCGCGTGCCGATCGTACGCGACTGTTCCACAAAATCGATGAGGATGATTACCGCGCCGATCACGCCGGCAGCCATACCCAGGCCGGCCAGTGTCTGGTTCAGCATGTAGCGGTTGAGGTGGCTAGCGACGGTCATCTAGCGGGCCTCCGCGGCGGGCGGCGCATCCGGCCGGGCCCGGCCCGGCCAGTAGATAACGGCCAGCGCCCCGATAATTCCAATCAATGGAACAATGTACTGGGCGATGTTGAGGGCCGGGTCGTCCGTAGCACCAGATTGAACGCTGAAACCAACGAGGCGAAGGGTCAGCCCTGCGCCCACGGCTATTGCTATTCGTCGCCCGTAACCCAGGCGGGAATAATCGCCTGCCAGGTAGGCCGCAGCGGCGATAAGAACGAAAGCCAGATTGAAGAGCGGCGCGGAGAGACGGTAGTGCGCTTCCGCCCTTGCACTTTCCTCGCCGCCGGGGCGTGCGAGAATGGATCCGTCCGGCCACAACAATTCATGCAGAAAGCGGTCGCTTTCCTTGAAGAAAATGGCGTCTGCGATTCCCGAGAACTCCTCCAGGTCCGGTTCGGTCCGGTCGAAGGTCGTGTAGTTCATTTCCTGGTTTTCATCGAGCCATTGCGCATTGCCATTGATGAGGACCAGGGCGGTACGATTGCCACCACGCGCGATCACGCCCTCGCGGGCGGTGTATGTGACAGCCCCTTCCTGGCCGCGTGTATCGTGGATCATGATGTCCAGCAGGCGGCCATCACGCGTGCGTTCGCGCGCATAGATCGTCACGCCTTCGCCGATGCGTGAGAAGGCGCCCGGTGTCACCAGGCTGGAGGCCACGTCGGACCGCAGGTCATAGAGGCTACGCCGCATCTCCCGGTAGGAGACGGGTTGGATAAAGAGATTAATCGCCAGGTTGGCGATGACGACATATATGCCTAGGCGCATAAGCGGTGAGAGCATGCCCCAGCGTGTCATGCCGGAGGCCGAGGTGACGACAAGCTCACTGTCGGAGGACAGGCGGCTGAGACCGGTCAGGGTGGCCACGAACAGTGCAATCGGCAGCAAGAGGGCTGTCAGGTGCGGCAGGGCCAGCAGCGTGACCTTGAAGAAGGTGAAGGCCGTTTCGGAATAACCTGAGACCAGATCCGTATTCGACAGACTCTGTGTCAGCAGGGACAGTCCCGCAAAGGCACCAACCGAAGTCAGGAAGGGCCAGAGGAGTTGTCGGAAGAAATATCGCTGAACAAGAATCATGACGGATCTAAAGCTGCGCGTTCAGCCTTCTATCTCGCTTCCGGATCGGATACCACTTTCGCGACCCATCTTTTTCGCCCCAATCACATACGGGCGGTTCCACTGTTCTAGCGAGGTTTTGCCATGAAAATCGAATTCGCTTCGGCTGATTCCGTTTCAGGTTCCCAGGCCGTACCGGTCTTTGCCGACTCGACTTTTTCCGCCGCTGCCAAGGCGATTGATGATGCTTCCGGTGGTGCGCTGTCGCGCGCTGTTGCCGCCAGCCGCTTCACCGGCAAGCCGGGCCAGACCCTGGAAGTGCTGGCGCCAGCCGGTACGAATGCTGACCGCGTGGTCCTGTTCGGACTGGGCAAACAGGCTGAGCTGAAGGCCAGCGTCATCGAGAAATCCGCTGCGGCTGTGACGTCCAAGATACTGCTGTCTGGCGAGACCTCCATCACCATGCGTCTCGACGGTGTGGCGGATGCTGAAGGCGCCGGCCGTGCAGGTCTGGGAGCCCGCATGGCGGCCTATCGTTTCGACGAGTATCGCACCAAGCTCACCGACGACAAGAAACCCTCCCTGTCCGGTATGACCATCACCGCTGATAATGTCGCCGCGGCAAATACCGCCTGGGACAGTTGGGGCGCCGTTGCCGCCGGTGTCGACATGGCGCGTGAAGTGACCAACCTGCCGCCAAACGTTCTCAACCCGGAAACCTATGCCAAGAAGATCGAGGGCATGTCCGAACACGGTCTCGAGATCGAGATCCTCGACGAGGCGGCCATGGCCGAGCTGGGCATGGACATGCTTCTGGGTGTGGGCCAGGGCTCCGAGCATGAAAGCCATATCGCCATCATGAAGTGGAATGGTGGTGCGGAAGGCGAAGCACCGCTGCTTTTCGTTGGCAAGGGGCTGACCTTTGACAGTGGTGGCATCTCGCTGAAACCGGGTGCTGGCATGGACGAGATGAAGGGCGATATGGGCGGCTCTGCTGCCGTTGTCGGCCTGATGCGTGCTCTCGCAGGCCGCAAGGCGAATGTGAATGCCATCGGTATCGTCGGCCTGGTCGAGAACATGCCGGACGGCAATGCCCAGCGGCCGGGTGACGTTGTTCGTTCCATGTCTGGCCAAACGGTGGAGATCCTCAACACCGATGCCGAGGGCCGTCTCGTCCTGGGTGACGTGCTCTGGTATGCCCAGGGGCGTTTCGAGCCGAAGCTGATCATCGACCTGGCGACGCTGACGGGTGCCATGCTGATTGCCCTGGGCAATAGCCGTGCAGGTATCTTCTCCAATGACGACACCATTGCCGAGCAGCTGTTCGCGGCGGGTAACGCGTCGGATGAGCCGGTGTGGCGCATGCCGCTGGGTGCCGATTATGAAAAGCATATCGAGACCAAGAATGCCGATATCAAGAATGTCGGCGAAGGCCGCCTGGCCGGCTCCATCTCGGCTGCTGAATTCCTGAAATGCTTCGTCAATGAGCGTCCGTGGTGTCACATCGATATCGCCGGTACGGCCATGGGCGGTATGAAGGACGATCCGCGCCAGCCGAGCTGGGGTACGGGCTGGGGTGTACGTATCCTCGACCGTTTCGTGCGCGACAATTACGAAGGCTGACGCCGAACAGGAGAGGGCGGCCACGGCCGCCCTTTTTCTCATGTCAAATTCCGATCAGGCAGGCGAACTCTGGTTCTACCACCTCGAGCGATCGAGCGTGGAGGAAGTGCTGCCTGAACTGGTCGAGAAAACCATCGGACGGGGCTGGCGCGCCCTTATCAAGTCTACCGATGAGACCCGATTGAAGGCGCTCGATGCGCTGCTTTGGACCTGGCGCGAAGAAAGCTTCACGCCGCATGGCTTGGCCAGCGAGGCTGACGCAGAACGCCAGCCCGTCCTGCTGACCCTGGCTGATGACAACCCGAACGGCGCACAATGCCTCTTCCTGCTGGATCGGGCCGAGCCGGGGGATTTCAAGGCCTTTGAGCGCACGATCGTGATGTTCGATGGCAATGATGAGAGCGCCGTCGTTGCAGCGCGCGGGCTCTGGAAGACGGCCAGCGGCGTTGGCGCGAACGTCTCCTACTGGCGTCAGTCCGATGCCGGGCGCTGGGAAAAGAAGGTCTAGCCCTGTCCAATTTGTCGCTTGAGCTTCGCTGTATGGACGCTAGGGTGACCGCGTAGTCAGTGCGGGTGAGTGTGATATGCGGGTCTTGGTCCTGGGATCGGTTTTGTTTCTGTCGGGATGTTTTGCCACTTCCGGTGAGCCGGCCGGGCAGTCTCCATCTGCAGGTCAGGCGGCGGACGCTCTACCGCCCATGATGCCGGTCGAGGAGCTTGGCTCATCTGATGTACATCGGCCGATCACCGGTAATTGCGGCATGGAAGACCTGCAGCAATATATCGGCCGCCAGCGAACCTCGGTCTCTCGTGACGTCCTGCCAACGAATTTCCGTGTGCTTGGACCTGATACGATGACGACCATGGAATACCGGGCCGACCGCCTGACCATCCGTATCGACCGCAATGACCGCATAGAGAGCATCACCTGCGGGTAGGTTATTTTTCAGGGGGAATATTATGTTTCAATTAGTTGCTGGGCTGGCTGCTGCCAGCCTGTTTGTTCAGGACGGAACTGAGTCGAGTGAAGAGCAGGAAGTGGATCCGGCCGCTGCTGTTGTGGAGATGTCGTCGACGCCTGTTGCCGCTGAACTAGATACACGCCCGATTTCGGAGCGGGGTGAGGAAATCGAGTTTCGCCAGCGTTTCCGCAGCTGGTCACTGGGAGATCTGTCTGGACGTCTGTCGCGACGGACAACGTCATCTAATATCCTCGGTCTCAGACGTGGCCAGAGCTCAAGGGTGACCCTCACTGTCAACAATGGTGCGTATGAAGACAATCCGCTGACAATTACCTGTTCCGCGCGCGAAGTATCACTCGGGCTGGAGTGGATCGCGAGATTGGATCGGGACGAACTGGTGTACGGATGCAGTTTCGAGCAGGACGGTCAAGAAACTGACGCGGTGTTCGAGATGGTTCTCGGTGGCGGTCTCATGGGGCGAGGTGATCGAGCTGGAGAGTATCGGAGTGGAGACACTGTTCTACGCTTTCAGAATAGAGAAGGAAGCGGAGGGCTGATGTCATCAATGATGCCTGACATGTCAGTTTATCAAGGCGAACTCGAAGTGGGCGCTCTTGATCCGGGCATGATGAGTTATGACGTTTGGGTAGTACGGGAGCCCGGAGCGGTGCGTGAGCACACAACTATTGTGCTTGCAATACTGGCGACCTACACGGAGCCGGGAAACTAGCCGGGTTTCGGCTGAAGTGATTTGCGGCCCCGCTTTGGGTAAGCGGGGTCGTTTTCTTATCTCGGGCTTGGGGGGCGCTTCGACTTGCGTCCAGCGCCAAGATCAGGAGGTCCAGGGGATGGTCCTGGATAGTGCCTGGCTTGGGCCCAGGATTTGCGGCGTCTGGTCGTAATCCAGTTCGGCCAGGTGCTTGCGCACCTGAGCGACAAGCTCATGGAAGTTTGGGGGTGCCTTGCCCCGATATCGGCGCAACAGGGTCGCCAGAGAATAAGTGAAGGCCCCGTAGCTGGTGACACCGTGGCGGTATTCATAGGCGTATTGGTTTTCCGCACAGGCCTCGATGATCAGCGGCAGATAGGGCCCCGGCAAATAGGCTGACGTGTCCTTGCTGGCTTCATAGTCGCGGGCACTGGTCTGGCGCAGCATGCCACTGCGACCGAGCCGTGCAACGGCCCCATCGAGACCGAAATATTGTCTGCTGACATCGCTGTCTTCGGACCAATCGGTGTTGAGGGGCTTGAAGGCGCGCGGAACCCACATTTCACGCTTGCTGTCCCAGCGGATCTCTCGGTGACGGATATCATCCGGCGGCGAAATACCCTTCGCTTTGCGGCTGCCATCCCGGTGCATGCTGCCGGCATGACAGCAGTCAAAGATCAGGCCCAGCTGAACCTCATAGGGCAGCTGGCTGTAGAATTGCTGGATCTGTTTGTCGGTCACCGCGGTTTCTGCCGACCAGGCGAAATCCCAGGGCACCAGGCATTCCAGATGATGGTCCGGTTCGGTGCTTGGCCCGTATTCGGGGATCTGGGCCCCATGTCCGCTGAAATAGAAGATCCGCTCATCTCCCGGCTGTGGATCATCCACGAGCCATTCCAGGCGTTCCAGTATTCCGTCCGTGGTGGCGCGACTGTCCAGGCAGACATGGATATCCGCCGCATCGAAACCGCATTCCTGGAGCACGGAACTCATCAGGAACACATCATTCACACAGCCTTCCAGGCGGCTGGCCTCATCCGGATAGTCATTGATGCCGACAAGTACAGCACGTTTGCTGGTCTTTGACTTGGTCTTTGCACTCCTGCGAGCGGACCCGAATCTGCGCGTGGCGCGGTAGACGCCGTCACCGAGCAGGCCAGCTGCGAGCGGGTTCCAGAACTGTTCAATCGCCACGCTGTGTCCCAGATATCCCGAACCTGAGTGGTCACCGACGCCGTCATCATCGAAGGGGGTTTCCAGCTGCAGGAAATTGTCGGCTTCAGGTAGTCTGATCTGTGCCGTGAAGACATCATCATGACGATTGTAGAAATGCCGCCAGGTCTTCACCGCAAGCGGGGTGACCCGGCCGTTGGTCAGATTGCCGACCACAAAAGGATTGCCGATCTGGGAACCGATGGTGACGTAGTTGATCCGGGACAACAGCTCGGCGATATCACCCTCGCGGGCGCTGGGGTGGGAGAAGGCGTTGTAGCTGACAAGCGAGCCCAGGCTGTGGGCAATGACGACTTCAGGTTTGTGTTCACGAAGGCGGTCATGCAGCCAGTCGCGGCTACTTTGCTGGAATTCCCTGTCCTCGACCCAGGCGACAACATAGCCGGCCGTCCAGCGCGCCTTGTCCTTCAGATCACCTATTTTACCGCGCGCGCGACGCGGCCGGATCGCGCTCGAGGCGAGTTTCCAGACGGCTTTTGCAATGTCCCAGCCGCTGATATCGATCTCTTCGAAAATCGGGTCATAGGTCTCGAAAATGATTTCGAGCGGACGCTCACTCCCGGTCGGGTAGGCGGCCTCGATGGCCGTGCGCCATTCCTCGTGCCAGCCATTATCCCTGTGGTCGCCAAGACCGTGCAAACACAAGATGCGTATCGGATTCATCTCGTTCTCCTCTCCCTTTGGTGCCGCTGGAACGGTATTTCGCCCTAAGGGGGAGGTGCAAGAAATATTCGATCAAAAGTTGTTTTGCTGGGCTTCCTCGAGTTTCTCTTCCGCTTCCAGCCATTTAGTTTCGGCCGCATCGATCAGTTCGACGGCCTTCGCGCGTTTGATCTGGAGGTCGGTCGCCGTTTGCGGATCCTTTTCGTAAAGGCCGGGCGTTGCGAGCCCCTTGTCGATCACATCAAGCACCCCGCGCAGGCGATCACTTTCCTTCTCCCACCGCGCCACTTCATCACGCAGGGGTTTGAGCATTTTTCGTTGCTCGGCTGCAGACCGACGCGCGACGGATTTTTCATCCGTGGCGACGCTTTTCTTGCCGGAGCTCTCCTTCGGGCCGCGGCCCAGCAGGGACTGGCGATAGGTCTCGATATCCTCGCCATAGGGCGTGACGGTTCCGTCTCCAACCAGCCAGAGCCGGTCAACGCAGGCCTCGATCAGATAGCGGTCGTGGGAGATGAGAACGACAGCGCCCTCGTAATTGTTGATCGCATTGATCAGCTCGGCGCGACTGTCCATGTCCAGGTGGTTGGTCGGCTCGTCGAGGATCAGGAGGTGTGGTCCGTCGAAGGTGATCAGATTGAATAGTAGACGGGCTTTCTCGCCACCGGACAGTGATTTCGCCGGTGTTTCCTGGCGATCGCCGGGCAGGCCGAACGTGGCCAGGCGGGCACGGCGCTGTGCCTCGGTTGCGTCCTCCATGCGCTCGACGACGTGCTGATAGGCCGAGACTTCCGGCGACAGCATGTCGATCTGGTGCTGGGCGAAGTAAGCGATCTGCAACTTCTTGTGCTTGCGCAGGAAACCGTCCTGCGGATCCAGCTTGTCACAGAGCAGTTTCGCCATGGTCGACTTGCCGGCGCCATTGCGACCGAGAATGCCGATGCGATCATCCGGATCGATATTCAGGTTCACATCGCGCAGGATGTGTTTGCCCGGCTCATACCCGGCCTTGAGGTCCAGCATGCGGATGATGGGCGGGGCCATGCGGCGCTGGGGATTGGGAAACTCGAAGGGCGCGACCGGGTCGTCTACGATTGTGGCGACGGGTTTCATGCGCTCGAGCATCTTCACCCGCGACTGCGCCTGTTTCGCCTTTGACGCCTTGGCCTTGAACCGGTCCACGAAGGACTGGAGATGACGGCGCTGGGCTTCCTGCTTCTCCAGCAATTTCATCTGCAGGCGCTGTTTCTCGCGCAGGGCCTTTTCGAAATCATCATAGCCACCTTCATAGACGCTGATCTTGGCGTCCTTGAGATGGGCGATCTTGTTGACGGCACCATTGAGCAGGTCGCGGTCGTGGGAGATCAGCAGCACCGCCCCGGGGAAAGTGCGCAGATAGGCCTGCAGCCACATCACACCTTCCAGGTCGAGATAGTTGGTCGGCTCATCGAGCAGCAGCAGATCCGGCCGCGCAAACAGGGTCGCTGCCAGGGCCACACGCATGCGCCACCCGCCCGAGAATTCCTTGCACGGTCGACGCTGGGCCTCGCCGGAGAAACCCAGGCCGGACAGGATAGAGCCTGCCCGCGCTTCGGCAGAGTGTGCCTCTATGTCGGCCAGACGGGTCTGGATTTCGGCAATCCGGTTCGGCTCGGTCGCCGTTTCCGCTTCTTCCAGCAGAGAGGCACGCTCCAGATCGGCGGCCAGGACGACATCCATCAGCGTTTCATCGCCGGAGGGGACTTCCTGGGCGACCCAGCCGACACGCGCGCCCTTCTTGATACTGGTATCGCCGCTTTCCGGCGAGGCTTCGCCGCGGATCAGGCGGAACAGGGTCGACTTGCCGGTGCCATTGCGCCCGACAAGACCCATCTTGGCCTTGCCACGTAGCGCAAAGGTCGCCTTGTCGAACAGGACCCGGCCTTCAATCCGGTAGGTGAGATCATTGACGTGCAGCATGGAAAGGGCGCGTAGCGGGTCTAGCTAGGTGGTGCAAGAGGACGATGCGCCTTGTCTCAGCCTAGACTTAGGAAAATGCCTGACCTACCAAATAGGTGTGACGGGGGAAATATGTCGAAATTACAATTGGTCTTCCGATGCGTCCTGGCCGGATTGGCGTTTTGGACTGGTGGATTCGAACAGGCGATAGATGAACAGGATACAAATCCAAACAATTGTATGCGCTCGTTATCGTCGGGGCACACAGACCTTCAAGGTCCGGAGCTTCTGCTGTCACTGGAGCGGCATGCTCTCAATGGTGACCGGGTTGCGCAGGCGCAGCTCGCATTCCTGAGCCTTTATTCCGAAGATTACCCTTATGACCCCATTGGCGGAGCCTATTGGTTGTTACAGGCCTCCGAGCAAGGCTGTGCCGACGCGCAGCTATTGCTTGCTTTGAGCTATGAGAGCGGTCCTTTGCCAGCTGATCGCAATCGAATGATTTGGTGGTTGCACAATGCTGAAGTCAACGGATCTGAGGATGCCGCGGCAGCGCTGGCGGCTGTCGAACGCCAGCCACGGTTCCAATTGGACATGTCTCCGATAACTCCCGAGATGCAGGCTTGGTATCGGCATCACGCTGATAGTGGGAACGCCTGGGCGAGTTGGCGCATGGCTAACTTGGCACAAACGACGGATGAAGCGTTGACGTGGTTACACAGTGCGGCCGACGGTGGGGTTCAACTAGCCTATTTGACATTGGGGCACGTGCTCAGCGGGTACTCTTATATGGGTACCACGGGAGAGGTGGTCGAAGACCATCAAGCAGCAATTTCATATTACACCCTTGCCGCGGAGAGCGGTGACGGCTTTGCGATGAACCGTTTGGCCGAAATTCATTACTTACGTGCCGAAGAGGAAGGAGATAGCCGATCGGCTGACGCCCATGAGGCGGTGCGTTGGTATCGAAATTGTGCAGAACATGACGACTATAATTGTTTGGATTGGCTCGCCCATTTCCACCGCACGGGGTATGGAGGGGCGGAGGTTGACGAAGCGCTGGCAGCCGAACTGCAAGCTCGTGCCGCAGAAGGAAGGCCACTGCTGATTCCGGCTGGTGAGCCGGTGCGGGCGGACCTCGATGAGGAATCTGATCAATGACGGCGTCTTGGAAATGCCGCGATTTGATTGCCACCAGCCTGTGTCTGGGCCTGGTCTCGGTCTGTTCGCCGAACGCCCTAGCCGAAGAAATCAATGTCGAATGTGACAGGGGTATCGTGGTGGCAGTCGAGGTCGATTTTGGCGTTGACCAACGAGAGCGGATTCTTGAGCAGGCCTTAGAGAATGATGTGACCGCCCAATATGCGCTAGGATCAAACCACCTTCGCAATCGAGCTACGGAAGAAGACGGGCTCGAGGGGCTGTACTGGATGTCGCGGGCTGCACGAAATGGCTGTTTTTTGGCGCAAATGACACTGGTCACGGCGTTTCGTGATGGGGGTGTTGTTCGCCAGGATGTCGAGCAGGCTCTCTGGTGGCTGCATCATGCCCAACTTCAAGAAGCAACATTGCTGGAATCATTCTTCTTCGAACTTGATGGAGTGGAAGAAGCGGCTCGATCCACAACTGCTGCGACACCGGAAATGATCTCCTGGTACCGCGAGCAGGCTATGTCGGGGAACCATTGGGCAGCCTGGCGTATGTCCGCGCTTGAGCCTGAAAACATAATCACGTGGGTCGAATTGTCTGCCAGCGGTGAAAATCCATTGGCCCTGATTTTCCTTGGAATGTTGCGTGACCGTCGCGCCCAGATCGATGGCGAGGAGTTCGAACTGAATTTCCAGCAAGCTAGATCATTCTATGACCGGGCGATGAACTCTGGATCGCTTGAAGCGTGGAGATATGCCTGGCGGTATTCTGCTGAGAACTATTTGTACGAAGCACAGGATTCCAATTCCCTGACGGATGCCGAGCGGCAAGAGCTGGTCTCTGTTGGCCTGGATCACTTAGTGCATTGCGCCGAGATGTTTGTCGGGTGCGCGGCTACTCTCGTTGAGGTTTATGACAATGGGTTTTTGCATATCCAGCCGGATTGCGATCAAGCTTCGCACTGGCAGTCAGTCGTCAACGATCATTGGAGCGAAAACCCACGGTCCATTGGCGGACTACGTATAACGACCACTGCCTCACGAGATCAGCTTCATAGCTGTCTGGCCCAGGAGTAAGCGGCGCCAAGTCGACCTCCCGGGAAGAGGGCGACCGTAGATGCCCTTTTGGGCCAGAGCGTAAACGGCAAGAGAGGGGATTGACCGCCCGGCTGTCCCACTCATAGCGAACATGTGACGCTTGTAGACAAATCGGCCTTGGGCTATCCGGTTCAAATGCTGGGGAGCATGAAAACTGGACCAAGAAGAATGATTGTAAAAATTGGTGCGAGCCTTGGACTGGCGGTCTTGTCGATGACGGCTGCAGTCGAACTGACGGAAGCCAATGCGGCGTCTTTTCAAGCGGATGAGATCCGCAATCTCAATGTGAGTTACCAGGGCAGCGAGGAGCAGACTTTCTCTGCGAGTGAGAAGGCGGCGATCGAGGCGATCCTCTCTGATACCTATGAGCAGGTGAAATCCATCTACCCGGATCTCGCCAACGAGGTCAGCGTGTCGGTGCGCACGCTGGCGCGTGATCTGACCATGGTGGGACATGTGACTGGCATGGCTGCGGCGCCCGGGCGGATCGTGATCATGATTTCCAGCCTGCATCCGGAAAGCCTGGAGGCGGCTGCGCGTGATGGGCTCGCCGGGACTTTTGCCCACGAGCTGCACCATCTGCGCCGTGGTTGGACGATTGAGGGCAATCACTACGGCCCCGGAATCCAGATCGCGACGATCAATGAGGGCCTGGCGGTCATATTCGCGGAATCGATCACCGGTGCCTCCAAGCCAGGCAATATGCAGCCAGATGAACCAACATCGCTGGATTGGGCGCGAGAGATCCGCGCGCTGCCCGTGGATGCGGATTACGGCACCTGGATGTTCCAGCATCCCGATGGCCGGATGGGCGTGGGCTATCGCACCGGACGTTTCCTGGTGCAGCGCGCGATGGAGAATTCCGGCCTGGATATCGTGGCGCTGTCAGAGCACACGCCGGACGAGATCTGGGCGTGGGCCGATGTGGAGTAGGTCAGCTTTGAGGCGGTGTACTGTCACACCGCTTCCCTTTCCCCACATCCCCCGCTATAAGCCGCGCGAATCCTGATGCCTCGGCTGTGCTCGAGGTGATGACACACTCGAGTTCAAGGAAACCCGTCATGGCGACCCAACGCACTTTCTCTATCATCAAGCCGGACGCAACCAAGCGTAACCTGACCGGTAAAATCATTGCCAAGTTCGAGGACGCCGGTCTGCGCATCGTTGCATCCAAGCGCATCCACATGACGCGCGAACAGGCTGAAGGCTTCTACGCCGTGCACAAAGAACGTCCGTTCTTTGGCGAGCTGGTTGATTTCATGATCTCCGAGCCGGTTGTTGTACAGGTTCTGGAAGGTGAAGACGCCATCGCGAAAAACCGCGAAGTCATGGGCGCCACCAACCCGGCCGAAGCTGCTGACGGCACGATCCGCAAGGAATTTGCCCTGTCCATCGGCGAAAACTCCGTACACGGTTCCGACGCTCCGGAAACCGCTGCTGAAGAGATCAAGTTCTTCTTCACGGACGCCGAGATTGTTGGCTAAGCCAATCTGAGCTCCGAATATCGAAATTCATGAAAGCAAGCGGCTCGCAAATTGTTGCGGGCCGTTTCTTTTTTGCGCTATTCGTGAATTGCGTGAGACGATCATGCTCCCCACATTGCGCTTCCAGTGTTGAGGAGTGAGTGATGGATCTGGCCCTGTATTTCAGTCTTGTTGTGTTCGTGATTTCAATGTCGATCACGCCGGGCCCGAACAATCTCATGGTCATGTCCTCCAGCATGCTGTTCGGCTTCCGGGCAACACTGCCGCACTGGATCGGGGTGAATATCGGGTTCAGCCTTCTTCTGCTCGCATCGGTGTTCGGGCTGGGTGGGCTAGTTGAACGCTTTCCGCAATTCCTCTGGGTCGTGAAAGCAGTGGGGGCGCTCTGGCTGATCTGGATGAGTTCGATCTTTATCCGTGCCGCCATTAATCCCAAACCGATCGACGAAACGCGAAACGACACGTCCAGGCCGTTCCGCATTCACGAAGGGGCGTTGTTCCAGCTGGTCAATCCCAAGGCGCTACTGATGACAATCTCGGCCTCAGGGGCCTTCATCGCCCTGGCCGATGCAGCCGCCGATCGCGCCTTGATCATGGTGCCGACCTTTTTCATCTTCGGTGCACCGTGCGGCCTCCTGTGGATGGCGGCTGGCGGGACCCTGCACAAATTTCTGGGTGATCCCGCCCATGCGCGCTGGATCAACGCGGTGATCGCCCTTCTTTTACTCTTCACGATCTGGGTTGTGGTGAGCGGCTAGAGTTCCGCAATGATGTGGAGCCTCAGTCTTTCGAGCACCTCATCCTCCGAGCCCGGGAATACCGGAAATTCGATTTCGATGTCGGGCGTCACCGGGTGTGGCGCTGAATGGCCGTTCGGTCGAATTATGTGGGCCTTTGGATAACCAACTGCCAGACCGGAGTGGGGCAGCGAGAAATGCTCCATGGCCGCGTATGTTGTCGCCATGTCTGCGGTGGTTTCTCCGGCGATCACCGCGAAACCGTAGTCCTGCGCGAGTGCAGCGACGGTGGTCGCGTTGGAATAGGAATAGCGATTGATCAGGATATAGACCGGTCTTTCGAAACGTGTTCCCGGCCGTGGGTGCTGCAGGTCGAGGTCCATGCTGACCCGCGCTCCATTGGCAGCACTTGCAAAGAGCTCGGCAAGTTGACGGCTCGTTTCTCCTCCACCATCCGCCAGGCGAGCGGCGTTTGAAGCTGTGGTCGCCGCGCTGACCCGAACGGTGAACTGTGATGCGAACCGCCAGGGGCGGTCAGCGAACCAGGCGATCAACGGGTCGGAAAAACTGGCAGAACCGCCCGGATTATTCCGCAGATCCAGAATCAGCGCCTGTGCGCCTGCGTCTAGAAAACGCTCAAAGGCCGCATCGACGCGGGAGATGTAGGATGTCGGATCCCACTGGCTTTCGCCCTCGGTTGTATTGGTAAAAGCGCCCGGGCGGAGATAGGCGATTTCGCCGTCCAGCATGCGAACGTCATGTTCGGGCAGGGTGAGAGGGGAGTTGGAAGAGCTTGAACCTTCGAAGGCCGCCAGTGGCCGCAGCGCAATGTCTGCAGTTGTCACAACACCATCTGCTTGGGCGAGTTGCAGCGATACCATGTTGAGTGCGGGATTTTCGATCCAGAAAACCAGGGGCAGATAGGTTTCAAGCAGGGTGTAGGCCATGTGGGGCGTGTCTGCAGAAATATGCCGTGTGTAGCGGGCAAGCCAGACTGCATTGGGTTCGCCGTTGAGGGAGAGGATTTCGGCGCTTGCCTGCAGGTCGTTGTCACCGGTCTGATGATCTGCCAGCCAGACCCGCCCATCGCGTATTCGGATATCCACGGGCAGCACGAGACCGTCGGCTTCGACATGATCGAACCAGCGTTGCAGCGGAAACTCGACCCGGGCATGGGCATGCCGGGCGAGGGCGGTGTAGGTCTGAAAGACAATGGCCGCGTCGAGCTGGCTCATCGGTTCATTCAGCTGCGCCATGATTTCCGCACGTCTCTGCGAAAACACGCTGGGCGGTGTGGCGGCGTAGAGATCGAAATGAGCCGCTTCCAGCGTGGTGTGGAGGGTCTGGAAATCTTCCTGAAGCTGCTCGGGCTGGATCAGCGGCGCGGGTTGGGCCGGCAGTTCTGAAGCCAGGGATATGGCGCAGGTCAGTGCCGTTAGCAGTGATCGATACATGGTCATTTTCCTGTTTTCAGCCGGCAGGATTGCGGCCGTCCGCTTTGCAAATCCGCGTGCCGGCACGATAATGCAATGACTCGGGCTTCCCGTTGTTCTGACCTTTTTCTGACCAGGGAAAACAGATTGAAAAACATGATGTTGGAAAAGGGGTTCAGGCTGGGCGAAGTGCGTGTCGAGCCAGCAAACGGACACCTGGTTCGAAGCGGAGTGACCGTGGAGGTCGAGCCCAAGGTCATGGCGCTGCTATGCCTGCTGGCGCGAACGCCGGGCGACGCGGTGAGCCGTGACTCCATCTTTGAGGAACTCTGGCCGGGCGTGACCGTGAATGACGATGCACTCGCGCGGGCGGTGTGGAAGTTGCGCCAGGCGCTGGGCGACGAAGCCCGAAATCCCGCCTTTGTCGCGACTGTGGCCAAGAAAGGATATCGGCTGCTGGTCGAGCCTGCGCCGCTCCGACGGACCGGAAGCGTTTCGGACCACCCTGACTGGCGCCTTACTGGCATTGCTTTGCTGGCCGGCGTTGTGATGGTGGCTTTTGTTTTCGCAGCTTTCATGGACAGCACGCCGGAAGCCGAGGTTGACCCCCTGATCACGCGGGCGGATGAGTTCTATTATCAATACACCGAGGCCGATAACGATGCGGCCATGAGGCTCTATCGCCAGGCGGTTGAGGCTGAGCCCGGCTCTGCCCGGGCCCTGTCAGGCCTCGCCAATACAATCACCCAGGAGGTGATCCGCTGGTCGCCGGGGGAGTGGGAAGAAGTCGGGCTGCAATCGCGGGTGCGAACCGCGCTGGCCAATGGTCGCACTCAAACGCCCAATGCCATCGAGGCGCTTGCCCGGGCGCGCCAGCATGCGGAAATAGCCGTTGTGCAAGACGCGGATTATGCGCTCGCGCACCGAGCGTTGGGACTGGTCTTGTCGGCACAGGGAGAGATCGAGCTGGCGATGCGCAGCTATGACCGTGCCGCCACGCTGGACCCGGATGCGTGGGAGGTCTTCATCAATCTCTCCGACCTCCACAATCATCAGGGCGAGCCCGACCTGGCCCTGGCGCACATGGAGCTGGCCTTCGAGGCCATGAGCCGGGTTTATGAAAGCCAGACAGTGTTGGTTCGGCCTTGGTATTCTGAAACCGGCCTGTCGGTCGCGGACCGGTATCACGCGCGCTCTGACGGTGTGACGGCTGAGCGTTGGTATCGCCGCGTGCTGCAATGGGACCCGTTGAACGTCCGCGCGCTCACCGGTCTGGCGGCCGTGCTCTCCGAAAGGGGAGACGAAGCCGGGGTCCGGGAGGCCTGTGCTCCGATTTCTGATCCCCAGGCGCTCGCGGAATGTCTGAATCCACATTGATGACGCTTGCAAGCCGCGGCAGGGCAGCGCATTTTCTCGGCATTCCCCACGCCGATGAGAGGTCGCCATGTCCGCTTTGCATGATCTGATCGCCCGCCTGCCCAAGGCCGAGCTTCACCTGCATATCGAAGGTTCTCTGGAGCCTGAATTGATGATGGCGCTGGCTCAGCGCAACGGGATCGAACTACCGTTCAAGACGGTGGAGGAGATCCGTGCGGCTTATGACTTCTCCAATCTCCAGGACTTCCTCGACATCTATTATCTCGGCATGAATGTCCTGCAGACCGAACAGGATTTCTTTGATCTCGCCTGGGCGTATCTGGAACGGGCGCACGCGGACAATGTCCGCCATGTCGAGATCTTTTTCGATCCCCAGGGTCATACCGAGCGCGGCATCGCCTTCGCGACCGTGATCGACGGTCTGACGCGGGCGCTGGAACAGGCCGAGACCCGTTGGGGGATGAGTTCGCAGCTCATCATGTGTTTCCTGCGCCATCTCTCCGAAGACGCGGCGTTCGAGACGCTGGAACAGGCGATGGCGCATATTGAACGTATTGATGGGGTGGGGCTCGATTCCTCGGAAATGGGTCATCCGCCGTCGAAGTTCGAGCGAGTGTTTGCCCGCGCAGGCGAACTTGGGCTCAAGCGAGTTGCCCATGCCGGCGAGGAAGGCCCGCCGCAATATGTCTACGAGGCGCTGGACCTGCTGCACATTGACCGGGTGGACCACGGCAACCGGGCGCTTGAGGATGAGGCGCTGGTTAAACGTTTGGTGGACAGCAAGATGGCGTTGACGGTGTGCCCGCTATCCAATTTGCGCTTGTGCGGGGTTGAGCGGTTGGAAGATCACCCGATGAAACGCATGCTGGAGCTGGGCCTTGTCGCCACCTGCAATTCTGATGATCCGGCGTATTTCGGTGGTTATGTGAACGAGAACTATGTCCGTACAGCCGAGGCTGTCGGCCTGACGGCTGCCGAGATCATCACCCTGGCGCGCAATAGTTTCATCGGTTCATTTTTGCCTCAGGCAGAGATTGCTAGACACCTCGCTGACATCGACGCGGTGATCGCGTCGGAACTGGCCTAGTTTTCGGGGGGCGTTATGGATCGTCGTGTTTTTATTGCATCGGGGCTTGCCGCACTGGCGAGTTTTCCCGCATCTGCTCAGAGCTTGAGCCGCGCCCAGGCTGCCAATGGCCTGCGCACAGCCCTCGACCAGGCCGCACGCCTGGCGACGACCCGGCTGGGACGTCGAGACGGTTTCTGGGGCGATTCTCAGGTCCGTATTCCGCTTCCGCGGCAGGTGGCCTCCATACAGTCGACCTTGCGCAGCGTGGGCATGTCCGGAGCCATTGATGATCTTGAGCTCGGTCTGAATCGGGCAGCAGAGGCGGCCATGCCGGCGGCCCGCGATATCTTCATTTCCGCCATTCGTGACATGAGCGTCAGCGATGCGGTCGGCATTGTGCGTGGTTCGGATACGGCAGCGACGGAATATCTGCGCCGCTCATCCGGCCCGAGGCTGGAGCGGGCGCTTGAACCGCACATGCAAGGCGCGATGCGCCAGGCTGGGGTCTACCGCTCGCTGGACCGGCTCGAGCCCTATGTCGATCGGGGCAATTCCCTGCTGGGCCGTTTCGGGATCGGCGGCACGTCGTCCCGGGATCTGGCAGACAGGCTTTCCGATCATGCTGTCGACAAGGCGCTGGACGGTGTTTTCTACTATGTTGGCCAGGAAGAACGGGCCATTCGCCGGGACCCGCTGGGCCAGGCCTCATCCATCCTGAGGCGGGTGTTCGGCTAGTCCTCGGACGAGGGTCTGCGGCGGGAGGCCTTGAGGCCCGACCGGTGCATCTTGCTCTGTTGGTGGCGGCGAACCGAGGCCAGGCTGGGCCGGGATTTCTTGCGCGGCTTGGGCGCTGTCAGACAACGCTCGATCAGGCTGCGCAGACGTTCGCGCGCCTCGGCCCGGTTACGCTCGCGCGAGCGTGATTTTTCGGCCCGGATCAGGATTTCACCGCCCAGGGTCATCCGTGAACCGGCCAGCTTTTTCAGCCGGGTTTTCTGATCCGGCGTCAGATTGCGGTTTTCCAGGGCGTTGAAGCGCAGCTGGATGGCGCTCTCCGTCTTGTTCACATGCTGACCGCCGGCACCGGAGGCGCGCATGTAACGCTCCTCGATTTCCGCTTCGTCGATCACCAATGTATCGGTGATACGCATGGTTCTAGTCGTGCGGGTTCATCAGCAGGTCGGCGCCGAATTCGCGGACCTGCAAGCGGACGCGTTCACCCGCGACGCGGGCCTTGCCGGAACAGGCCAGGGCGATGCACTGCGGATAGAGCTGGTGTTCCGCTTCCAGCACGCGAGCGGCCAGCGTGTCCGGTGTGTCGCCATGCAGGACAGGTACAGCGGCCTGACCGATGATCGGGCCGTCATCCATTTCCGGACGCACATAGTGCACGGTACAGCCATGGATTCGGACACCGGCTTCCAGCGCACGCTCATGCGTGTGCAGACCCTTGAAGGAGGGCAGAAGGGACGGGTGGACATTGATCAGCAGGTCGCGCCATTTCTCGGTGAAGAAGGGCGTCAGGATGCGCATGAAACCGGCTAGGCAGACGATGCGGGCGCCGTATAGTCGGATCAGCGTGTCCAGCGCCTTTTCGAATTCCTCGCGGGTCTCGTAGTCGCGGTGATTGAGCACTTCGGTCTCGATACCGCGTTCCGCGGCCCATGCCAGACCGGCCGCGTCGGGATTGTTGGAGACGACCAGCGCGATCTCGGCCGGATAGTCCTCGGCCTGGGCCGCATCGACAATTGCCTGCATGTTCGAGCCGCGCCCGGAAATGAGCACGGCGATCTTGGTCTTCGCCATCTTGATCTCTTTTCGGGCTCTGTCAGGCCGACTGGAGGGTGCCGACAATCAAGCCGGTCTCGCCGGCTTCTGCAAGCTGCGCGATTGCCGCATCCGCGTCCTTTTCAGCGACGCTGATCAGCATGCCGATACCGCAATTGAAGGTGCGATGCATTTCCTCACGCGCGATGCCACCGGTTTCCTCGATCCACTTGAAGACTGGCGGAAGCTCGAAACTGGCATAGTCGATGACCGGCACCAGCGTATCCGGCGTCATGCGCGGCGGATTCTCGATCAGGCCACCACCAGTGATGTGCGCGAGGCCATGGACCAGTCCGGACTTGATCAGGGGCAGGCAGGATTTCACATAGAGGCGCGTCGGCGCGAGCAGGGCCTCGCCCAGCGTCTGGCCCGGCGCGAATGGCGCTTCATCACTCCAGTCCAGACCGGATACTTCGACAACCTTGCGGACCAGGGAATAGCCGTTCGAGTGCACACCGGAGGAGGCGAGGCCGATCAGCACATCGCCCGCCTGCATGCGGTCATGGTCGGGCAGGAGGCGACCACGTTCAGCGGCGCCGACTACAAACCCGGCGAGATCGAAATCGTCTCCGTCATACATGCCCGGCATTTCCGCCGTCTCGCCACCAATGAGCGCGCAGCCGCTTTCACGGCAGCCGGCAGCGATACCGGAAACAATGTCCGCGCCGCGGGCGGGATCCAGTTTTGAAGTCGCCAGATAGTCCAGGAAGAAAAGCGGCTCGGCGCCCTGGGCCAGGATGTCATTGACACACATGGCCACCAGGTCGATGCCGACCGTGTCCAGCTTGCCCGTTGCGATGGCCAGTTTCAGCTTTGTACCGACACCGTCCGTACCGGAGATCAGGATCGGGTCGTCATAGCCCGCAGCCTTGAGATCGAAGGCGCCACCAAACCCGCCCAGGTCTGCTGCTGCGCCCGGGCGCCGCGTTGAGGCCGCCAGCGGCTTGATGCGATCCACCAGCGCGTCGCCGGCGTCGATATCGACACCGCTGTCTGCGTAGGTCAGTCCGTTGGTTTTGCCGGAAGGCGCGTTGCTGGACATGCTGATTCCCTGGGCCCTGTAAAATTTGCGCGGAGTACAGTGCAAAGCGGCTTTCAAAGCAAGTCATGGGCTTCACGCGTGACAGTGTCGCGGTATAGTGGACGCAAGCAACGCTCAGGGGAGCTCGACGTGCGTTCAATTGTTTCTGCCATCTGCCTGACTATCACAGTCTTTTCTGTCGCCCAGGCCGATGACCCGTACACGGTGACAGGCGTTTCGATCGATGCCAGCGCCGACAATGCCCTGACCGCCCAGACCGAGGCCATGCGCCAGGGCCAGGAACTGGCCGCGCATCGTTTGATCGAGCGCCTGACCCTGGAAGAGGACCGTTTCGAAACGGCTTTTGATTTCACGCCGCGCATGAACGAGTTCGGCGAGATGGTTCAGGAAAACGCCCTGGATTTGTCCGTTGTCGCCGAAATGATCTCCGGTATCGAGATCCAGAATGAGCAGCGCAGCGCGACGCGTTACCTGGCGGAACTCACGATCAGTTTCGATCCGCGGGTCGTCGAGCGCATTTTCTCCAGCTATAGCGTGCCGTATGTCGAGGCCCAGTCACGCCCGACCATGGTGCTGCCGATCTACAACGAGCGCGGTCAGTTCCAGCTATGGGAAGACAATGTCTGGCGCGCGGCGTGGGAAGGGCAGAATTTCTCCAACTCCCTGACCCCGATGTTTGTGCCCGATGAGGGCGAGGCGCTGTTGAGTGCCCGCGACGCCCTGACCCTGAACGAACCGGCCCTGGCCGCGCTGGCTTCGGCCTACAACGTTAATCGCATCGCTGTGTTGCGCGCGGAAGAGCGTGACGAAATGCGCATGTTCGGTGGTTATCTGGTCAATATCGGCTCGGATGGCGTCTTCGAGGTCTCGACCTGGGGGCCGGAGAGCGTGTTTGGTGGCTGGAGCGATGCCGCGAGCCGTTTTGTATTTGAGCGTGAGACCGAATGGAAACAGCAATCCATCGTGCGTGATCTGGAGACCGAGGAGTTTCGTGTCACAGTGCTTTATGGTGCGATCGGTGAGTGGCGCAGCCTGCAGGACGCCCTGACGGGTGCCTCGCTGGTTGAAGATGCGCGTCTGGATGCCATGTCTCGTGATGGTGCGCTGATGACGGTCAATTTCCGTGGTGCGCGCGAGCAGCTGATTTCCGAGCTTGCCGAACGTGGTGCGGTATTGGAGGAACAGCCGGAGCTGGGCTGGATCATCCGGACGGCGTTCTAGGCGTTCCTGACGGATCAAAGAATGACAGAGCAACTGGCGCTGGATCTGCCCGTCGAGGTCGATTTCAGCCCTGAAAGCTATATTGCAAGCCCCGCCAACCAGGACGCTCGCGCGGCCCTGAACCGTTGGCGTGACTGGCCGGACCGGCGCATGGCGCTGATCGGGCCGGAAGGATCAGGCAAATCCCATCTAAGCCATGTCTGGGCCTGGCAGATGGACGCGCATATCTGCACGGGTGATAGCCTGGCCTCGACGCTGGAGAGCCTGCCGGGTGGTGTGCCGCTTGTCGTTGAGGCAATGGATGCCACCTTGCCGGAACAAGCGCTATTCCACGCGATCAATCGGGCGTCGGAGGGCGATATCAGTGCCTTGCTGCTGACGGCGCGAACGCCGCCGACGCAATGGACGGCGCACTTGCCTGACCTGATCTCCCGTTTGCGGGCGACGCCTCAAGTGGCGCTCGCGGAACCGGATGACGAGATGCTGACCGCGCTGATGCAGAAACACCTCCAGGACCGGCGAGCTCCGGTCAAGGAAGGGGTGATCGAGTATCTTTTGCCGCGTATGGAGCGTTCGGTAACCGCCGCGCGTGCGATCGTTGAGCGCATGGACAAACGCGCGTTGGTCAAGCAAACCCCCATAACGCGAGCCATCGCCCGCGAAATCCTGGAAACCTGGTCTCAAACGGAGTGTGAGGATGACCTCCCCGGCAGTTGAGAATACCGAAATCGAGGCGCTGAAGACCTCGCCCTCACGTTTTTTGAACCGCGAGCTTTCCTGGTTGCGCTTCAACATGCGTGTCATCGAAGAGGCCGAGAACCCGGCGCTTCCGGTGTTCGAACGACTGCGTTTTCTGTCGATCTCCGCCAGTAATCTGGACGAATTCTATATGGTGCGGGTGGCCGGTCTGCGGGCACTGGTGCGAAATGGTGTGACCCGTCCGAGCATTGACGGACTGACCCCGGCTGAACAGATCGAACAGATCCATGTCCTGGCCAGCGAGCTTATGGGCAAGCAGCAGGCACTGTGGAACGATCTGCGCGAAGAAATGCGTGAGCACGGCGTCTTGGTCCAGTCCGCCGATGAACTCTCCAGGACGGATGAGGCCTGGCTGCGCGGGGATTTCCTCTCGCACACGCTGCCGGTCATCACGCCGATGGCAATTGACCCGGCACACCCGTTTCCCTTCATCCCCAATCTCGGCTTCGCCCTGGCCCTGCATTTGCGCAACAAGAAGACCTCCAAGGAGATGTATGCGCTGATCCCGATGCCCAGTGGGGTCCGGCGTTTTGTGGAGCTTCCCTCCCGTTCCGTGAATGACCGTGGCCGCCCAGAGCGCCGTTTCATCCCGCTGGAAACCGTGATGGCGATGTATCTGGACACGCTGTTTCCGGGCCATGACGTGCTGGCACAGGGAGCTTTCCGCGTCATTCGCGACAGCGATATCGAGGTCGAGGAAGAAAGCGAGGACCTGGTTCTCGAATTCGAGAAAGTCCTCAAACAGCGCCGGCGCGGTGTCATCGTTCGTCTGAAGATGGATGCGGCGATGCCGGACTATCTGCGTGACTTCATCCTGGCCCATCTAAACGCAGAAGATCAGGATGTTGTGCCGATCTCCGGAATTCTGGGACTTTCACAGGCCAATGAGCTGATCCCAACCGATAATCCGGACCAGCTTTTCCCGGCCTACGAGCCGCGATACCCCGAGCGCGTCATGGATCATGGCGGTGATTGTTTCGCCGCCATCAAGGAAAAGGATATTGTTGTCCATCACCCGTATGAGAGTTTCAATGTGGTGGTGGAATTCCTGCGCCAGGCTGCGGCGGACCCCGATGTCGTCGCGATCAAGCAGACGCTTTACAGGACGTCGAAGAATTCACCGATTGTCGCTGCTCTGGTTGAAGCCGCTGAGTCTGGCAAGAACGTCACCGCACTTGTCGAGCTGAAGGCGCGGTTTGACGAGGAGGCCAACCTGAAATGGGCGCGCGATCTGGAGCGCGCTGGCGTCCAGGTGGTCTATGGATTCATCGAGTACAAGACACACGCGAAAATCTCGCTGGTCGTGCGCCGAGAAGGCAATGACCTTCGCACCTATTCCCACTTCGGAACCGGCAATTACCATCCGATCACAGCCAAGGTGTACACCGACCTCTCGGTCTTCACCGCGGATCCGGCCTATGGCCGTGATGCCGGGCGGGTGTTCAACTATGTCACCGGGTATGCGCGTCCTGAAAATCTGGAACGTCTTTCTGTCTCGCCGATCAATCTCAAGGAAAATCTCATCGAGATGATCGACAACGAAATCGCGAATGCAAACGCCGGAAAACCGGCAGCGGTTTGGGCCAAGCTGAATGCGCTGGTCCATCCCGAGATCATTGATGCGCTTTATCGTGCCAGCCAGGCCGGCGTAAAGGTTGAGCTGGTCGTGCGCGGTATTTGTTGTCTGCGCCCGGGCATTCCGGGCCTGTCGGAGAATATTCGCGTGAAGAGCATTGTCGGGCGGTTTCTTGAACACACCCGGCTTGTGTGTTTTGCCAATGGTGAGGCGATGCCATCCCCTAGGGCCAAGGTCTTCATCTCGTCTGCTGACTGGATGCCACGCAATCTGGATCGTCGCGTCGAACATCTGTGTCCAGTGCAAAACCCGACCGTGCATCGTCAGATCCTTGATCAGATCATGGTGGCCAATCTCAATGATGAGGTCAGCAGCTGGTACATGGACGGGGCCGGCGATTACCGGCGGGTTGATATCAGCGCGATCGAGGAGCCGTTCAGTGCCCACGCGTATTTCATGACCAATCCAAGTCTTTCCGGACGGGGCGAAGCACTCAAGGATGACCAGCCTCCGGTGCTGACAGGTCATGGCTAGGACTATTGAAACAAACCCCTGATCCTTCTGCGGTTTCCCAGGAACTCGCTGTTGAGCGTGATATCGCCGTAATCGATATCGGGTCGAACACTGTGCGCCTGGTACATTTCCGGCTGCAGGGGCGGGCGATATGGCCAGTCTACAATGAAAAGGTCATGGCCGGTTTGGGGCAGGGTGTTCGCGCCACGGGCAAGCTGAACCCGGAAGGGCGCGAAATCGCGCTGCGGGCGCTCAAGCGTTTCCAGCGCATTCTCGATGCCAAGGGTGTGTCGGAAGTTCACGCTGTGGCGACCGCCGCTGTGCGCAATGCGGAAGATGGCGCTGATTTTGTCCACGAGGTTGCCAATCGTTCCGGGTTTGATGTGCGTATTCTATCCGGTCGCGAGGAAGGCGAGATCTCGGCGCTGGGCCTGCTGGCCGGTATCCCTGACGCGCATGGGATGACCGGCGATCTGGGTGGGTCCAGCCTTGAGCTGACTTCGATCAACAATGGTGTGGCCGGACAGGGAACGACACTGGCCCTGGGCCCCCAGGAAGTGTTGGGGAATGGCGATTGGGATTATGATGATGCCCGCCGCAAGATCGACGACCGTCTCGACGAATTCGGGCTGGATACGCCTCCGGGGCAGACTTTCTACGCCGTCGGCGGTGCCTGGCGGACGCTGGCGCACATCGCTTTTGCGCACGAAAACCACCCACTCAAGGTCGTACATCAATTCGACATGACAGCCGCCGAGGTGGAGACCATCACCCAGCTGGCGATCCAGGCCAGCCCGTCGTCGCTGGAGGGCACGCCGGGTATCTCCCGTCGTCGCGCTGTGACACTACCGTATGCCGCGTTATTGCTGCGCCGCATCGTCAAGAAGGGGAATTTTGCCCGGGTCAGTTTCTCGGCCTATGGGCTGCGTGAAGGCGTGTTGCTGGAAACCATGCCTGGGGGCGTGCGTGATCAGGACCCACTGATCGCCGGAGCCGAGGCGCTTGCGCGTCCGATAGCGCCGACGCCGGGTTTTGGCATGGCGCTGGCCAATTGGTTGCGCCCAATGCTCGGGGAGCTCGACCCTGTCTTTGCGCCCCGGCGTGACCAGATCCTGCGGGAGGCGGCCTGTCGGCTGGCTGATTTCGGCGCGCGAATGCATCCGGACCATCGCGCGGACCTTGCTCGTGACACGGTGCTTTATGCGCCGTTCGCCGGGCTCTCACACCCAGAACGGGCTTTTCTCGGAACGGCCCTGCACTTCCGTCATGGCGGGAGCGGGCGTGCCTTGGACAAACATCCGGTTGCCCGGTTGATGGATGCCGACCAGCGCCGCATGGCGGAATGTCTGGGGCTGTGTCTGCGACTGGGGTCGAAACTGTCCGGTCGTTCGGTCAACCTGCTCAAACGTTTCCACATCGGTTTCGAGAGTGGCAAGCTCTGCGTTACCGTGCAGGAAAGCGTGCACGATCTCTATGTCGAGCGCTCGGTTACACAGCTCAAGGCAATCGGGGGGCTGATCGGTGTTGATACCGAAGTGCGGTATGTCGATTAACCCTTCAGGTCTTTCGCAACAACTTTACCGTCTTCCAGAGCCAGCGAGATCTCGCCTTTCTTGAGACGCAGTGCCGGTTCTCCGAAAACGTCGCGGCGCCAGCCGTGCATGGCCGGAATGTCGGCTTTGTCGTCGGCGGCGATCTTTTCCAGATCCGGAACTGTTGCGATCAGCCGCGAGGCCACGCCAGCCTCTTCTGCGACCAGTTTCAGGTAGACCTTGAGAAGCTCGACCGTCGGACCGATGCCGCTGGGCGGCGGGGCCGGTTTTTCGACCTTGGGCGCATAAGCTTCCGGATCGGCCATGGCCGTCTTCATGACCTCGTAGAGGCGTTCGGCGGGCTTGGAGCGCTCAAAACCCTTGGGCACTCCGCGCAGACCTGCCAGATCGTCCGGCTTGACCGGGGCGACACCGGCGATCTCGTAGAGGGCATCGTCCTTCATCACGCGCTGACGCGGCATGTCGCGGGTCTGGGCTTCGCGTTCACGCCAGGAGGCGGCGGCACGCAGGCCAGCGACCCATTTGGGGTGCGTCTTGCGCAGTTTCAGGCGTTTCCAGGCGTCTCCCGGTTCCAGTCGATAGGTCTCGGCCCGGGTCAGGATCGCCATTTCCTCGGCCAGCCAGGCCTCGCGCTTTTTCGCTTCCAGGCGCTCGCGCATGATCGGGTAGAGATCGCGCAGATGCGTCACGTCTGCGATGGCGTAGTCGAGCTGTTTCTGGCTCAGCGGGCGGCGGGACCAGTCGGTGAAGCGCGGGCCCTTGTCGATGGAGCGCTTTAGGAAAGAGCGCACCAGACCGTCATAGGCAATGCTGTCGCCGAGGCCCAGGGCCATCGCGCCAACCTGCGTATCGAACATCGGGGTCGGGATCAGGTGTTCGCCGAGATGGAAGAAGATCTCCAGGTCCTGGCGGGCGGCGTGGAAGACTTTCATCACGCGATCGTCCGCCATCACTTCCCAGAAGGGTTCCAGGTCAATGCCATCGGCCAGCGGGTCGATGATCACCTCTGTCTCGCCGCCAGCTGCCTGGATCAGGCACAGGGCAGGCCAGTACACGGTTTCACGCATGAACTCGGTATCGACCGCGATAAAGTCGCATTGCAGGAGCGCGTCACAGGCCTTCGCCAGCTCTGCCGTCGTCGTAATCATTTTCATGGAGCGGGTTGTTAGCGCGACCCGCCCCATTTTTCCATCAGCTTTGGCTGTTAGACTTGGGTAAATACCTCAGGGATGCGGCAGCAATGACACAGGTGCCTAAGGCCACGAAGACGATCGCCCACCATTTGGGCAGGGCGTAGATGCTCAGGGCGAGCAATCCCATCTGGCCAACCGAGGCCCCGCCGGCATTGAGAATATTGCCGGTCGCGAGCAGGCGGGCGCGCTTGTCGACCGGGGCGCGATGCTGGGCCATGGCCTGCAGGGGCACGATATACATGCCGGCGGCAAGCGCCGTGAGAAAGAAACCGGCCAGGAGGCGCCAATTGTCCGGATTGTCCATGAAGACCATGGCGCCAACCGGCTCCAGCGCCGTTTCCCAATGGGCCAGTTGCCAGGCCACATCCAGGAGGAAGGTGGTCATGCCGAACCCGCCAGCAATGGTGAAGATGATGGCGTCCTTGCCGCGCGAGAATGCTCCACAGGCCAGCGAACCAGTGGCTGCACCGATGACAAACAGGACCGAGAGCAGGGCAACCAGGTCAGCGCCTTCACCCAGCGTGTCGCGCACCAGGGTGGGAATGAGCGTGATCAGCCCGCCGGTCGCGAGGTAGAACCAGGCCATGCCAAGCAGCGGTCGGAAAACCGTGGGGTGCCTGGACGCGACCCAGATGGAACGCACGGTCTCGATCAGGAAATTCCAGCGGATTTTGAGCTTGGGATTGCCGGCCGGAGAGGGAGGGGTCGGCAGAATGCTCAGCCAGCCCAAGACGGCGAAAACAACCAGTATGCCTGCGATCAGAACGCGACCGTTCTCCATCGCTGGCAGAAGTTGGCCGCTGGCCTGTCCGACGAGCAAGAGCAGGAAGAAAACCGCACCGAAGATAGCGTTACCCGAAACCAGCTCATCCGGCTTGAGATAGTGCGGCATGGAAGCAATACGCGACGGCGAATAAAAGGCGGACTGGGTTCCCATCAAGAACAGGGTCAGCATCAGGACCGGTCCTGAATTGAGCAGGAAACCAATTGCGGCAATGACCATCAGGATGATCTCGGCGAACTTGGTCCGGCGCATGATCATGGCCCGGTCATAACGATCCGCGATCTGGCCGGCGGTCGCCGAGAAGAAAAACAGTGCTGCCGTGAACATGGTCGCCGCAATCGGCACGACCATGTCGGACGGCAGGCCGGCAACAGTCAGGCCGTGATAGGTGGCCAGCACGACCAGCGCGTTCTTGAAGAGGTTGTCGTTGAACGTGCCCAGGGCACTCGCGGCTAGGATCGGCGTGAAGCGTTTTGTGCCGATCAGTCCAAAAGCGGTTTTCAGGCTCATTGTGATGCCTTCTGGAAGGCCTTGCCTTCCGTTTCCAGCGCGCGGGTCGCGTTTTCAACGCTTGCCTGCAGGCGCTGCATAAATTCGTCCCGGGGCAAGCCCGCGGGAATGGGATCAAGGAATTCGATAACGGCCGGGCCCTTTGTCTTGTGCCAGTCTTCCTGGTTCCAGCGCAGGCCAACATTGGTGGCAGCGGGAATGACGGTTCGGTCGAGTGTCTCGTAGACCTTGTGTACGCCCTTGCGATAGCGCTTGGTCTCGCCGATCGCGGCCAGGCCGCCTTCAGGATAGATCAGGATCGGACGGTTCTCTCCGTGACTGCGGGCGATTGCGGCTTCCAGGGCCCCCGGAGCAGTCGTATTGCCCTGGGTGTTGACCATGGTCGCGCCAGCCTCGCGTACGATGCGGTTGATCAGCGGGAATTTCTCGATGCCGTTGCCGATAACAAAATTGAGATCGCCGGTGATCGCCATCATCAAAGGGCCGTCCGCATAGGACTGGTGTTTCGCGGCGATAATGACCGGTTGCTGTGTCGGCGGCGTCCCACGGACCTCGATGGGTATCCCGGCCACGTGTTCCAGGCAGAAACGGACGCTTTTGCAAAATCCGATCATGCAGCCCACCAGGGGAGCGCGCCAGGGTAACCAGGACAGCGCATAACACAGCAGGGCAAAGATCGCCGCTATGCCCCAGAAGAGGGCATTGAAAATCATGGATCGCATGGCTGAGCCTCCCCGCTTCGCCATCGTGACCGGACGGGCGCGTCTTTTCGCGCGCCTAGACCCGGCACTCCGTGTGCTGAACAGATTGCAGTGCTTGGTGCTCATGGGCAAATTCGGCTTCCAGCGCGCGCGAGTGACGTTCCACATTACACTCCAGCTGTGACAGGAAGCTGTTGCGGTCGGCAGCGGGTTGCATGGGGTCCATGAACTCGATCACGGCCGTGCCGGAGAACTTGTTCCACTTCTGCTGCGGCCAGCACTGGCCGAGATTGGTAGCGACCGGGACAACCGGACGGTCCAGCTGGTCGGACAGTCGCCAGGCTCCGGAGCGGTACTGCATGCCCGTGCCGACTTCTGTCAGATGGCCTTCCGGATAGATCAGGACCGGGCGCGGGGCGCCTTCGCCCTGGGAGCGTTCAATGCCGGCTATCAAACTGGCTGCGGCAGCTGCGCCACCCTTGTTGTTGACGACAATCGCGCCACAGCGTTTCAGCACCCAGCCGATCAGCGGGAATTTCAGCATGTGATCGCCACACACGAAGTTCACATCTCCGCACTTGGCCATCATCACGATGCCATCACCCCAGGACTGGTGTTTGGCAGCGATGACGACGGGCTGGTTTTTCGGCGGCGTACCGCGAACCTCGATCTTGATGCCGCAGACGACGCGCATCAACAACACGGTCAGGCGGCAATAGGAGCGCAGCCCATGCATCAGGGCGAAACGACCCGGAATGAGGGCCAGGATGGCGCAGACCACCGCGTAGATCGCGGAGATCGACCAGTAGAGAATATTGAAAATGAAAGAGCGCATTGGATCGTCTCCTCTGGGTCCGAAACTCAGGACCTCAGCACGGCCATGATGCCGCGCGTGAATTCTTCGATGTGATCGGTCAGCGGTGGGTTGATACGGCCATATAGGCTGTATTCCGCGGGTTGCATGACGACGCCCAGCGCCATGCCCGAGCGCAGCTCTGCATCGCCCTGGGCGATCTCGCCGCGATCCATGGCCTGTTGCACACAGGCGGCCATGAAGTCTGACGGGTCGGCCCCACCATCACCCGTGGCAGAGATGAAGTGGTTGCGATGGGCCAGGTGATAGGTGAATTGCGCCGGGTCCTCGTCGGCCAGCTTGCAATAGGCGGTGACGAGGGTTCGAGCGATATCCTCCATCGAGGCGTCTGCCTTGAGGTTTTGTGTCACTAGGTCCTGGAGCTTGGCATGGATGGCTTCGAACATCAGGCGAGCCAGCTCGTCCTTGGACTTGAAATGGCGATACATCGCGCCGTCGGATATCACGCAGGCCTCGGCGATCTGCTTGATTGAAACGCCGTCAATACCGTGACGGGCAAAGAGTTGCAGGGCCGCGCGCTCGATACGGGCCTTGGTGCTGCCATAACGGGCGGTGACGCCGAGATTGGCGTCCGTGCCGTCAAAAATATCTTTGCGAAGCATGCCTTCCATGGTGTGTCCCTCACGCAAGTGAATGTTCATTTACGTGATGTTTAGCGAAGGTGTTCGTGTGGCGCAAGTGAATAGTTACTTACATGTTCGATTTTTTATCGTCTGCGCCAAAGAAAAGGGCGCCACCAGGGCGCCCAAGTTGTTTTTACTGAAGGGGAATTTCGTAAACTTGATCCGGGAAAAGTCTCGAACAGAAGGAAGCCGGTGTTTCGGCTAATGCGCTTCTGTTCGGTGTTTCATACGCCTGAAAAGCGAAACTATCTCCCGTAAAATGATTTCTTAATGAAACATTAGCGCGTGGGGCGAGTTATTGCAATCCCGACCGCACGATTGCGCTTGATAGACCCGGACGGTCGGTCGCTGTTGCGCCGATTCAAATGGGACCTTCCAGGCTGTCGTTCGTCACTCGGCGCTGGCCTGGCCGGAGCGCCCTGTTAGACAGGGCGTACATCCAGGAGAGTTTGATCATGTTTCGAGTTCTTGTTTCCGCGCTGTTTCTGTCGATGGCACCTGTGGTATCGGCTTTCGCCCAGGGTGTTTCCGGCTTTGCGATGAGCCAGGGTGTTTGGAGCGTTGAAACACGTTTTACCGACGAAAACGGTGAGTGGGGCGAGCCGGCTGCTTCCCATGCCAGCGGCCAGACAACGCTGGGTGGGGCATTTCATGAGCTCGATGTGGCCGTTCCGTTTCCTGGCGCCGTTTTCCAGATGCGCATGAGCCTTGGTTATGACCGGTTCAATCAGCGCTATCGGGTTGTCGTTCTGGATGACCTCAATGGCTATACCGACCTTTATGACGGTGAAGGTGAAGCCGGCGCGCCCATCCAGGTGACCAATCTCAATTCCGGCACCGGCTTCCCCACTTCGGAGGGCGGATATGTTTTTGGGCGACTGACCTTTGAAGACACGGAAACCGGTTTTGCAATCCTTGCTGAGAGCGCCGTGGATGGCGGCGAAAGTTGGGCTCCCTTCATGCGGATGGTGTTTGAACCGCGCAACTAGGTACGTGCAACGGACCCGGGAGGGGCTTTCCCGCGACAATCAACTGCAGCCCATCGCCCGTTATCCTTGACATTGTGCGCCGCAAACCGGCATGTCGCGGCAACACGATTTCTGCTCTGACGGACGACGCACAATGCACGCTTATCGCTCTCACACCTGCGCTGAACTGCGCCCGGAACATGTTGGCCAGGAGGCCCGTATTTCCGGCTGGATCCACCGTAAACGCGACCATGGCGGTCTGCTGTTTATCGACCTGCGTGACCATTACGGTCTGACCCAGTGTGTGCTGGAGCCGGAAAGCGAGCACTTCACCACGCTGGAGCGCCTGCGTGTCGAGAGTGTCGTCACGATTACCGGTGAGGTGATCGCCCGTTCCGCAGAGACCGTGAACGAGAACCTGCCGACCGGTGGTGTCGAGCTGCGTGTGAAGGGCCTGGCCATCCAGTCCGAAGCCGACGAGCTGCCGCTGCCGGTCTTCGGCGAGCCGGAATGGTCCGAGGAAGTTCGCCTCAAGCACCGCTATGTCGACCTGCGTCGTGAGAGCCTACACCAGCGGATCGTCAAACGGTCCCAAATCATCGACAGCATTCGTCGTCGCATGGTCGATGAGGGCTTCACCGAATACCAGACGCCGATCCTGACCGCCTCGTCTCCGGAAGGCGCGCGTGACTTCCTGGTGCCGGCACGTCTGCACCCGGGCAAGTTCTACGCCCTGCCGCAGGCCCCGCAGCAGTTCAAACAGCTGATCATGGTCTCCGGCTTTGACCGCTATTTCCAGATCGCACCGTGTTTCCGTGATGAGGATGCGCGCGCGGATCGCGCGCCGGGCGAGTTCTATCAGCTCGACATGGAAATGAGCTTCGCCACTCAGGAAGACGTATTCAACGTCATCGAACCGGTCATGAAGGGCCTGTTCGAGGAGTTTTCCGAAGGTCGTTCCGTGCCGGATGCAAAATTCCCGCATATCGCCTACAAGGATGCGATGCAGTGGTATGGTTCCGACAAGCCGGACCTGCGCAACCCGATCAAGATGTCGGATGCATCCGAGACTTTCCGTGGCTCCGGCTTCAAGGTCTTTGCCGGCATGCTGGAACGCAATCCCAAGGTCCAGGTCTGGGCGATCCCGGCCAAGACCGGTGGTTCGCGCGCCTTCTGTGACCGCATGAATTCCTGGGCCCAGAAAGAGGGCCAGCCGGGCATGGGCTATATCTTCTGGCGTGAAGCCGATGGTGGCCTGGAAGCCGCCGGACCGATCGCCAAGAATATCGGACCGGAGCGCACCGAAGCCCTGCGCGCCGATCTCGGCCTGGAAGCCGGCGATGCCGTCTTCTTCGCGGCCGGTGATCCGAGCGAGTTCGCTTCCTTTGCCGGCAAGGCGCGCGACGTCGTCGGCACCGAGCTGGATCTGTGCGAGAAAGATACGTTCCGCTTCTGTTGGATCGTCGATTTCCCGATGTATGAGTGGGATGAAGAGAACAAGAAGGTCGAGTTCTCGCACAACCCGTTCTCCATGCCGCAGATGACGGCCGAGGAATTCCTCGCTCTGGACAACCCGTCCGACGAGACCCTGCTGGCCATGAAAGCCTGGCAGTACGACATCGTCTGTAACGGCGTCGAGCTCTCTTCCGGTGCTGTGCGTAACCACCGCCCGGACGTGATGCTGAAAGCCTTCGAGTATGCCGGCTACAGCGCGGATGTCGTTGAGGAAGAGTTTGGCGGCATGCTCAACGCCTTCCGCTTCGGTGCTCCGCCGCACGCTGGCGTCGCGCCGGGTGTCGACCGGATCGTCATGCTGCTCTGCGAACAGGAAAACCTGCGCGAAGTCGTGATGTTCCCGAAGGACCAGCAGGCCCGCGACCTGATGATGAACGCGCCGGGCACGGCCGAGAACAAACACCTGCGCGAGCTGCACATTCGCACGGTTGTTCCGGAAGAGAAAAAATAGGGCCCCTCGACGCCAAGTGTCGTCACAGCGGCATTTACTAATAGAGCGGGGCCCTTGGTGGCCCCGTTTTTTATTCCCGGTCCTGGCAAGAGGAGAAGACGAGCTGGATATCCGTCTTGCCTGGCTTATCGAAGATTCGAGATGGCGGGACTGGTTGGCGCGACAATCACCGCGTGTCGTCAGAGGCGGAACGTGACGATCAGGTCTTGTTTGGTGGTGTCGTTCGTATGGTCAACAGTCTCCATTGCTTTGTGGGCAATCATAAGCGGTATCGATCCGCCTTCCACGCCACGCCTCGGGGCGTGCGTGGCGTTAATTTCGCCAAGCAAGTCTCTCAAAAAAGGATAGAAAAATCCGTTGCAAAGAGGCTTCATATAGGTCAATCAGGAATTGTTTTTTTGCATCATGGGGGACCCAATGAAAATCAAAGCTATCCTCGCTGTCTCTGTGGCAGCGTTGTTCGCTACGGCCTGTACGTCCACTCCGAAAGTCGACGTACGCCAGCCGGGCGACCAGAGCATGAGCTGTGCGCAGCTTGAGGAAGAAATGCATGCTCTGGACGATATCCAGGAAGAAGCCGAGAACAATCAGGGCGTCAATACGGCTAACGTGGCTGCTGTTGTATTCTTCTGGCCTGCAGCTGTTGGAAACTACATGGAAGCTGACCGGGCGATGGACCTTGCTCAAGAGCGTCACGAGCACCTGATGGACATCTATGACGCCAAGTCTTGTGAAGTTTCCTGATTGGAAACTGCAAACGGATATGAAGAGGGGGCAGCTTTCCCTACTTCGTATCGATACAAAGAGAAGGGCCGCTCGATGAGTGGCCCTTTTTTCTAGTTTTCGTCGAGCTCGACTTCTGGCGCATCAGGCTGTTCCGGGGTTTCGAATTCAAATTCGAACTCCTGGTCGCGGCCACCTTCCAGTTCCGGGATATCTTCGATGATTTCCAGCGCGGTCGGTGGAAATGGCCCGGGCATTACGAAGACATAGTCACCATCATGGCCGTCAGGGATCACGATCCTGCCCTGGCGCATGATCTGGTTGCTCATTTCCAGCGCGAAGGCACGCTGATGTTCCAGAGCCTCGCGACGGACCTCGATGCGGTCACGCTGCGCGTCGGCGATGTCGCGTTCCATTTCGTCAAACGCCCGCACTGTCTCGCGCTGGGCGCGCGAAAGTTCGCGCTGTTCATCGCGTAGTTCGCGGCTGACATCACCGCCATTGCGTTCGGCTTCGCGGATGGCGCGATCAATCTCGCGTTCGCGATGGGCCAGGTCACGCATGGCGGCACGAAGGGCGCGTTGTACTTGCTGACGTTCGACCTGCTGGGCCCGGTCCTCGGCAATAGTGCCCAGTTGGTGCAGCAGTTCCACACGGATCCCGCCGACCGCCTCAAGCTCCTGCAGCAGCGCCTCGGTTTCATCACGTCCTTCGCGGGACAGCACACGGAAGTCGTAGGAATAGCCGACATTGCTGCGGGCCTCCGAGTGACACGGAGGCAGGGCGACGCCGCGGCCAATCTGGGTTTCTTCGTTACCACAGGCACCGGCCAGAGCACTCTTGGTGAGACCCTGCGGGTCAACAATCACAGCCGAGGAAAAATCGACGCCCGACAGTTCCGCCTCGCGGAAGTCGACCTCATGCAGAACAGCACCTTCGAAACTCACATCCGTGAGGTCAGCATCGCGAAAGTCGATGCGTTCACCAACTACATGGCTGAAATTGGCATCGCGGAGCTGGGCGTCGCGAAAGACGGTTCCATTGAGATTGGCGCGCAGGAAATTCACCTGCTGCAGCTCGGTATCTATGAAACGTGTATTGATCAGCTCACTGCCGACAAATGTCACGAAAACCAGCTCGCCCTCGGAAAAATTGGTCCGGGTCAGATCGGTATCCGAGAAGTTCACGCGTTCGACTCGCGCATTGCGCAGGTCGACATGTGACAGGTCGGAATTGAGGAAAGTCACGCCGCGAAGCTGGGCCTCGTCGAGGTCTGCATGCGCGAAATCGGTCTGTGCGAAGCGCGATTCCATGAAGTTGGAACCGACCAGCTCGGAATTGCGGAAACTGGATCCCGAAAACTCCGCGCCGATGAAGGTCGCGCCGGACAGGTTCTTGTCGGAGAAGTCGCAGTCCTCGCATTCACCGCCGATCGCCAGGCCGCGGCGTGGCTGATCGTTTTCACCTGCCAGAGCAGGCGAAGCGGCCAGAATGCTGCCGCCCAGAAGCAGGGCGCTGAACAAATGCAATGACTTCATACTAACCGGATAGGTCAGGTGACACCCGAAATCGACTTAAAAGCCAGTAATATCGGGTATTAGAATACAACTAGCAGTTCGCGATGTTCAAGCCGGCGGGCAGTCGTGTGCTGCTGTCACCGCAGGCCGTATTCAGCTGGGCTTGGGTCAGGCCGCCTGCGGTTTGCAGATCGGCACCGGAAAGATTGGCACCCGTCAGGTCAGCACCGCGCAGGTCCGCCCCGCCGAGATAGGCGCCGACCAGCACAGCGTGCTGAAGATTGGTATTGCGGAAATTCGCTCTGGTAAACCGAGCGCCGAACAGATTGGAGACACTCATGTTGGCACCATTGAAATCCGCCCGGTTCATTGTTGCCAGCGAGAGATCGGCCTGGCGCAGACGCGAACCGGCGAGATTGACGCCGGGCAGGTCGCGATAGGCGAGGTCGGCTTGGAAGAGATTACAGCCCGCGCAGCTTTGCCCAGCCTGGACACGGGCGATCTCGCCGGCATTCTGCGCCAATGCCGGGCTAAGACCGAACAGGGTCATGAAAATAGCTGCGATAAACCGTGTCATTGTGGGCCGCTCCGCTTGGACTTTCCCTGTCAGTGCAAGCCTTGCGCCGGTTTTCAGCCGGACCAGTTGCACGCGTCACAGCGGGAGCCATTACCTTCGCTGACCAGGGTGAAATGACCACATTCCGGGCAGGGGTCGCCCAGATAGGCGCTGACTTCACTGACCGGGCTGGTTGTCGCTACGGTACTGCTGGCAGAGGCGTGCTCGATCTCGACAATTTCTTCCTGGACGATCTCGTCGCCATCATTGGCGTTGGCCGCTTTCTTCGCGGCACCAGCGAACATCAGGATATTGTCGGGCACCTGGCCTCGCGAGAAACCGCGCGATATGAAGCGGGCCGCGTCTTCCTGCAGGAGTTTCTCCTGCTCCACTCCCTGGCCCAGACCACCCGGATCGGCCTTGTCCGGTGAAATTTCCGCCAGATCGTCCCGCCCGAGATAGGACACGCCGAGTTCGCGGAAGAGGTAGTCCAGAATGGACGTCGCCTGTTGAATGGAATCATTGCCCTCAACGGGCCCGGCCGGCTCGAAGCGCGTGAAGACGAAGGCGTCGACATATTCTTCCAGCGGCACGCCGTATTGCAATCCGATGGAAATCGCGATGGCGAAATTATTCATCAGCGAGCGGAAGGCGGCGCCTTCCTTGTGCATGTCGATGAAGATCTCGCCCAGCTCGCCGTCATCAAACTCGCCGGTATGCAGATAGACCTTGTGGCCGCCCACGGTAGCTTTCTGGATATAACCCTTGCGACGATCGGGCAGCTTGCGGCGCGCTGCGGGTTTTTCGACGACACGTTCGACCTCGACGGTGCGCTCGATGATGCGCTCTTTCTGGGGCTCGGCGGTGTAGTCGCCCTTGTCGAAATCGATCGCCGGCAACATGTCAAACAGGCCGGAACCCGTGCGGCGCATCGCGACCTGGCGCAGCCCGACTTTCATAGCAAGATCAAAGAGTTCTGCGACATCGTCGATGGTTGCTGCGGCGTCGAGCGCCAGGCGTGTGTCGCAGACGCCGGACATCTGGCTTTCCAGCGCAGCGGCCATCGCCAGCTGGGCGCGGTTGGACGGTTGTTCGAATACACGTCGCTGTTCCGGGCTGAGTGACGGTGCGTCGTCCAGCTGGCCGGAGCCGTGGGCGTAACGATCCGCGATGGCAACATCGCTGTCGGAGTAACCAGCGGCTGCGCACAGGGACTGACCCTGTTCCGCGACGACATCGTGTGGCAGGCGCAGAATGTCCCGGCACACCCGGTCTCCCAGCGTCCAGCGGTTGAAGGCGAAGCGGATGGACGCGCCTTCGCCAATACTGTCATCCATGCGCTCAAGCGCCTCGATCGGCACGCCCTTGAGCATCAGATCCTCAAAGGAAATCCCGGGAGCGCCCTTGAATGTACCGTGTCCGGCGGCGTGGTCCTCGGCCTTCTCGATCTGGCTGGCATTGAGACCCAGCGCTTTCAGGCCATTGCGTGCACTGTCCCGCAGCGTGCTGCCACCAGTTTCGCCCATATCCGTGGTGATGGAATTGATGACATGGCTTGCGCCCAGTGCGTCGGCTTCGATCAGCGGTGCGACGTCTGCAGGCACAGGCAGCGCCGACAGCAGCACGCCAGGGCGTGACAGGGCACCTTTCGCTTCAAACCGGGCCGGCAGCTCGCGCAGTCCGTCCGCCAGCGTCTGCAGGGCTTGTGGCAGCTCGCCAGCGTCAAATTCGATGTCTGCGCCCAGCGCCGGGGCCATGGCACCGGTCTGTGCACAGGCCTGGCGCATGTATCCAGTAATCAGCCGGGTAATGGCTGCGGCCGTCTTGCGACCAATTTCGCTGTCGTAGGCAATGCCGCAGGACATGAGCACGGCGGCCATGCCGCTCAGTGAAAGTGTTCCCGCAAACGGTTCGTCCTTGGGTGCGCTGACGCTAAGCGCGGTTGTCCAAGCAAAAACGGTGTCTGAGAGCAAATCAGTGCGCAGTCCGGACGCGTCCAGGAAGGCTGGCAGGTTCAGATAGACGACGGCGCCGGTTTCGGTCGGGCTTTCATGGAAGCTGAGCTGTGGTGCACCAAAACTCCAGATGGAGCGGGCGATCGTGTTGCGGAAGCCGCGGGCACGCACGCTTCCGCCCTTTGGCCCAAAGCTCCAGGCGCTGTCGGCCTCGAGCGCTTCGAGAAGACCCGGCGCGACTTCGAGAACACAGGCCGCTGGCGTTTCCATCTCTGGCGCCAGGCCTGCGAGCGTATCGTCGTCGGCACCCTGTTGCGCGAGGGCCAGGGCCCGTTCAACGGCTTCTTCAGGGACACCGTCGCGCAAGGCCTGTCGCATGGCACGGGCGAGTGCTGCGTTCTGGCGTGGATCGAAACGCTCTGCCTCGCCGGAACAGCGCCGGCAGGCTTCGCCGATTGCGCTGAGGCGATCCTTCATCACGCGTGCGCCGACATCGAGCACGCTCGAGCGGAGTTCCTTTTGAGCGACCTGGCGCAGGCGTTCCGACGCGTCCTCGGCGCTGGCAGAGAAGCGGTCTGTTCGGCGTGCTGGTGTGGATGACGGGATCGCGTCCCCATAAGCCCAGTCAGCGCCCCCATGACGCCAGAGATCGGCTTCTGGCACGACGAAACGACCCAGCATGCTCAAGGCGAGTGTGTCACGTAGCCGGTTTGCGTCTTCGGTGTCTTCGATCAGACCGGCCCGGGCGACTGCCCAGGTCAGCGAGCCGGACAGGCGGTCGATCGCGGGTTCGATACCGTTTTCGACTTCGCGTTCCTTGCCTGCCGGGGTCTGTGCGACCAGGCCGGCATAGGCTTTCAGGCCCGGTTTGGTCCGGGTGCGGGTCGGTCGTGGTGTGTCGAGCAGGTCGGAAAGGGCGCGGGCCGCGGCCTCGTTCCAACCCTTGGGCAGGCGCATGCTGCGGACCGGTGAGGGGACGTCGCTGTCCGGATCGAAATCCAGTGCGATTTCACGCGCTTCGATTTTTGCGGTTTCAGGGGCTGACTTCAGCCATTCCTTAAAGCTTTCCAGCATCTTCATGTGACCACCCTCACGCTCCCGAATCGGTCGGGAATCGCTCGACACTAACAAGCCCGGTGAGTCGTCTGAAGCCTGCGGTTAAGAAGACTGGACCCGGAGGCGCGGGAAGGGCATATACGGGCAGATTGTTACGACCGACTCGGAGCCGCCCAATGCTCGGATTTATCTCCAAGATCTTCGTCTGGTGGAAAGACGCCACACCCGGAACGCTGCTGACCATCTCCTCGCGCGGCGGCAAGCTGGTGGGCAAGGACGAGTTCGGCAACAAGTATTACGAGGAAAAGGGCGTCACCGGTCCCGATGGCAACAAGCGCCGCTGGGTCATCTATAACGGTTACGCCGACGCCTCTCGCGTGCCGTCCGACTGGCATGGCTGGATGCATCACACGTTTGAACATCCGCCGACCGAAGCGCCGCTCAAGCGCCAGGACTGGGAAAAAGACCACCATCCCAATCTGACCGGAACGGTTCACGCCTATCGCCCGTCAGGCTCGCTTGCCCGCGCAGAAGACCGCCAGACTGCTTCTGGCGATTACGAGGCCTGGAAGCCGGAATAATCCGGATCGCCTGTGAGGCGTAAGGCCTCGACAGCGCCACAATCACTGGACAGCTTGGTGTCATGATGCGTTTTTCGACCGGAATTCTCGCCGCCTCGCTGTTATCTTCAGTTTCGTTGGCACAAGATCCTGCAGACCTGCTGCGGGCGGATGATCCCAACGCGGTTGATCCGGAAGCGGAACAGATCGACCCGCGCCTTCTGGGCGATTACGAGCTGTCCAGCGAGCCAGGTGACGTTGTCGTTTTGCGTGGTCTCGACAAGGTGACGGCGCGCACGCGTGATTTCGAGATTGCTATCGGTGAGAGCTATGAATTCGGCGCGCTCATTGTGACGGCGCAATATTGCCGCCGCCGCCCGCCGGAAGAAACGCCGGAAACCTACGCTTTCCTCCAGATCCAGGATCGCCGCACGGACGGTTTTGGAGTGGATACGGAAGGTGAGACCATCTTCTCCGGCTGGATGTTTGGCTCACGCCCGGCACAGAACCCGCTGGAACACCCTGTTTATGATGTCTGGGTGCTTGATTGCAGAACGTCGGATGCCGACGTATCTGCGGGCATCGAGTAGAAATCTCCCACACCTTCCAGCGCTGCGGTCAGTCGCTCGTGATACTGCTCGCGGGTAATCGTCACCACGCCCAGCGTTTCCAGGTGCTCAGTCGTGAATTGTGTGTCCAGCAGGGTGTAGCCACCCGCTCTCAGGCGCGCGACAAGGTAGACCAGGGCGATCTTTGAAGCGTCAGTTGCCCGGCTGAACATGCTCTCGCCGAAAAAGGCGCGGCCGAGGGAAACGCCATAAAGCCCGCCCACCAGCTCATCATCCTGCCAGGCCTCGACCGAATGGGCGTAACCATCCCGTCTCAGTTCTGAGTACAGGCCAAATATCCCGTCATTGATCCAGGTTTCCTCGCGCCCGGGCGCAGGTGTCGCGCAGGCTTCGACGACGCGCTGGAACGCCGTGTCGAAAGTGATGCGATAGGGTTGCTGTTTGACCTTGCGCTTTAAACGCTTGGAGACGTGCAGCCCGTTGAGGGGCAGCACGCCGCGTTCATCGGGATCAAGCAGATAGATGCGCGGGTCATCGCGCGAGTCCGCCATTGGGAAGACACCGCGCGCATAACAGTCGAGCAGTTCGGCTGTGCCGAAGACCCGCATCGCATCCTTTCCGGCGTTTGCCTAGCGGTCAGCCAGCCAGTCTTCCAGCCAGCGGATATGGTAGTCGCCATTCACAAATTCGGCCTCTTCAAGCAGGTCCAGGAAGAGCGGGGTCGTGGTTTCAACACCGCCGACAACCATTTCCTCCAGCGACCGGCGAAGGCGCAGCAGGGCTTCTTCGCGGGTACGGCCATGGACGATCAGCTTGCCGATCAGGCTGTCATAATAGGGCGGAATGGAGTAGCCGGCATAGAGGGCACTATCTAGGCGCACGCCCAGACCACCTGGTGCATGGAAATCCGTGACCTTGCCCGGAGACGGCGCAAAGGTTTTCGGATTCTCGGCATTGATCCGGCATTCGATCGCCCAGCCTCGGAACTTGATGTCCTCCTGGGTGATCTCCAGCGGCGCACCGTCAGCAACGCGGATCTGTTCGCGCACCAGGTCGATACCGGTGATCATTTCGGTGACCGGATGTTCCACCTGCAGGCGGGTATTCATCTCGATGAAATAGAATTCGCCGTCTTCCCACAGGAATTCGATCGTGCCCACACCGCGATAACCGATGGCACCGATGGCCTTGGACACGGTTTCACCGATCTTGGCGCGATCTTCCGCGTTCAGTGCCGGTGAGGGGGCTTCCTCGAGGATTTTCTGGTGGCGACGCTGCAGCGAACAATCGCGCTCGCCCAGGTGCACGACATTGCCATGCGTGTCAGCCAGGATCTGGATCTCGATATGGCGCGGGCGACCGAGATATTTCTCGATATAGACCGTGCCGTCACCAAACGCCGCCGCGGCTTCGGTCGAGGCGGTATCCATGGCTTCTTTCAGGTCCGCAGCGGTCTCGGCGACCTTCATGCCGCGGCCACCACCACCCGATGCCGCCTTGATGAGGACCGGATAGCCGATCTTCTCGGCGATCGGGATCGCCTCTTCATAGGTGGCGACGCCGCCCTCAGAACCGGGCACGACGGGGATGCCGGCGTCCATGACGGTTTGCTTGGCGGTGATCTTGTCACCCATGATGCGGATATGGTCTGCCGTCGGGCCGATGAAGGTGAAGCCGTGGGCTTCAACGATCTCGGCGAAACGCGCGTTCTCCGACAGGAAGCCGTAACCCGGGTGGATGGCCTGGGCGCCGGTCACTTCTGCCGCCGCGATAATGGCGGGAACGTTCAGATAGCTCTTGCCGGCCGGCGGCGGGCCGACACACACGCTCTCGTCAGCGAGGCGGACATGCATCGCGTCGGCATCGGCTTCGGAATGGATAGCCACCGTACGGATGCCCATCTCGCGGCAGGCGCGGTGGACACGAAGAGCAATTTCGCCGCGATTGGCGATCAGGATTTTGTCAAACATGGGCGCGCTCGCAAAAGGGGTGAGCGATTAGACGAGAATGAAAAGCGGTTCGCCGTATTCGACCGGCTGGCCGTCTTCCACGAGAAGTTCCGCGATCTTGCCGGACTTTTCCGCCGTAATCGGGTTGAAGGTCTTCATGGCTTCCACCAGCAGGATGGTGTCGCCCTGTTTCACATTATCGCCGACCTTGACGAAATTCTCGCTGTCCGGGTTCGGCTTGAGATAGGCCGTGCCGACCATCGGTGAGGTGACGACGCCCGGATGCGCGGACATGTCAGCCGTGTCCTGGGCAGCCGGGGTTTCCGGCGGGCTGGCCGGCACTGCAGCCGGAGCGGCGGCAGGGGCAGGTGCAGCTGCGACGGGTGCGGCGGCGACGGTCTGGACGACCGGGGCAGCAGTGATTTCACGCGCGATGCGCAGCTTGAGCTCACCGTGCTCCACTTCGATTTCAGTCAGTTCCTTGTCACGCAGGATCTTCGCGAGATCACGAACTAGGCGGGTATCAAGCGGTGCACCGGTTTGGGAATCAGAACTCATGGAATGGGCCTTTGATTGTCTCAGGTGTTCAGGCTTTGAACAGCGGCATCGATCCCCAGCAAGTAACTGGCCAGACCGAAACCGGTAATACTGCCCTTTGCAGCAGCGGCAATGAAGGATTGGTGTCTGAACTCTTCACGGGCTGCCGTTTGGGACAAGTGAACTTCGATGACGGGAGGTTCTATAGCGCGAACAGCGTCATGCAAAGCGATTGATGTATGTGTGTATGCACCGGGATTGATGACCACAGCACTGCCGTTGACGTTTGCGTCATGCAGCCAGTCGATCAGCTGTCCCTCGTGATTGGATTGAAAGAAGGCGACGGGCATCCCAGATTTGCCGGCGTGAACCTCACAGGCCTCGCGAATCTGGTCCAGTGTCAGCGCGCCATAGATTTCCGGCTCGCGCGTGCCCAGCAAATTGAGGTTGGGCCCGTTGATGATGTAGATCGGTTTCGTCATGGCCTTGCAAATCAGCGTGGGGAAGTTCTACGACGTGTCTGAACGGTGACACAAGCGAAGTGAGCGGTGACGTGATCGAATTGACGGTGAATGGCGAGACTAAATCGGTGAATACCGGCCTGTCGGTCGCTGGCCTGCTTGAGGAATTGCAGATCAATGGCCGCAAGGTGGCGGTGGAACGCAATCTCGAAATCGTCCCCAAATCGCTCTACGCGGATACACAATTGGAATCAGGCGACCGGCTGGAAATCGTCGCCTTTGTCGGAGGTGGATAAATGGATGACGCGATGACCCTGGACAAAACCGTCGAGGACAAGCCGCTGGTCGTGGCCGGGCGGACGTTCAATTCCCGCCTCATCATCGGCACCGGCAAGTACGAGACCTATGCCCAGAACGCCGAGGCGCTGAAGGCTTCCGGTGCCGAGATGATCACCGTCGCTGTGCGCCGGGTGAACCTGTCCAATCCGGACGAGCCGCGCCTGGTCGATTTCATTTCGCCGGACGACTACACTTATCTGCCCAATACGGCGGGCTGTTTCACTGGAGAAGACGCAGTGCGCACCCTGCGCCTGGCGCGTGAGGCGGGCGGCTGGAACCTGGTCAAGCTGGAGGTCCTGTCCGACCCGAAACACCTCTATCCGGACATGGCGGAGACCCTGCGGTCTGCCGAACTCCTGATCAAGGACGGGTTCGACGTCATGGTCTATTGCTCTGATGATCCGGTCTACGCAAAGAAGCTGGAAGAGATCGGCTGTTGCGCCATCATGCCGCTCGGCGCGCCGATCGGCTCCGGTCTGGGCATCCAGAACCCGGTCAATATCCGCCTCATCATCGAGCAGACCAGCGTTCCGGTGATTGTCGATGCAGGTGTCGGTACCGCGTCAGATGCGGCTGTCGCGATGGAGCTGGGCTGTGACGGCGTTCTTATGAACACCGCCATCGCCGAGGCACGAGACCCGATCCGCATGGCACAGGCCATGAAACACGCCGTTATCGGCGGCCGTGAAGCCTATCTGGCTGGACGTATGCCGAAAAAACGTTATGCCGATCCATCGAGCCCGCTGAGTGGTTTGATCTAGAATCAAAAAAAGCCCGGGTTTTGATCCGGGCTTTTCGTAGGTCCCAAAAATCGCCTACCCCGCCAGGGCGGCCTGAAGCGCTTGTTCCAGGCCCAGCTCATTGGCGCCCGGGATAACGCGGCCATCCACGATGAAGAAGGGCGTGCCGGTAACGCCCATGACCTGACCGAGCGTGCGGACCTCGCCGATCTGGGCCATCAGGGCCGGGTCCCGCATGTCTTCACGCATCTGGGCGACATCCACGCCGGCCATCTGCGCGAGGCTGTCTATCCGGCGCGACGGAAGGGGGCCGGAGGCTGTAATCATCTCGTGGTGGAAAGCGCGATAGACGTCTTCGCCCTGGCGCAGGGCGGCGAGAGCCGCCCGGGCCGCTTCGATCGAGTCGGAGCCGAGCACTGGGTATTCCTTGAAAATAATCTGGACACGGTCGCCATAACGCTCCGTCGCGCTGTCGAGCCATTCCGCGGCGATGCGGCAGTAAGAGCATTTGTAGTCGACAAACTCGACGATGATGATATCGGCATCATCCGGGCCGATCCGCGCATCGCGGGGATCGCCGTAGATGGCGTCATGATTGGCTTCAATAGCCGTATAGAAGCTGCGCATTTCGCGATCGCGGGCGCGACGTTGCAGTTCGATCAGGGCTTCCTCGATGATCTCTGGATTGGAGAGGATGTATTCGCGAACCAGTTCGCGGACTTCATCCCGCTCGGGCTCGGTCAGCTGTGCATCGGCAGGCGCCTGCTGGCAGCCGAGCAGGAATGCGGCAGCAGCAAGCAAGGCAATAACGCGTGTCATCGATCAGACCCCATAACTTAACCCGGACACCATGTAGACGACGCTCAGGGCCGGGGCGAGGGGGCGAGCACTAAATTCACAGTCAAGTCGATGTTACTACTGGGCGAAGGGTGAACATCGCCCTAAGCTTTCTCCAGTGCAAAAGAACACCATTAAGGGGAGATAGCATGAGCACACGGTTGGCCGGTAAGACGGCATTGGTCACGGGCGGTAGCCGCGGTATCGGCGCAGCGATTGCCAAGGCGTATGCAGCAGAGGGCGCTGATGTCGCGCTGAGTTACGGCGGGTCAAAGGCCGCGGCGGAAGCCGTCGCCGAAGAGATCCGCGGCATGGGTCGAAAGGCTGAGGCCATTCACTGTGATGCCGCACAGGCGGGCGCAACAGACAAGCTGGTCCGCGGCGTGGTGGAAAGCTTCGGCAAGCTGGATATCCTGGTCAACAACGCCGGGGTCTACCCGCTGACGACGATCGCCAAATGCTCCGACGAAGAGTGGGAACGCACCATGGCGATCAATCTGCGCGCGCCGTTCGAAGCCTTCCGCGCAGCTTATGAAGTCATGGAGCATGGCGGCTCCATCATCACCATTGGTTCAGTTGCAGCCGAAGCGGTCATGGCGCCGGGCATTGCGGTCTATTCCGCGTCCAAGTCCGGTGTTCAGCTGCTGGCTCGCGGCGCCGCGCGCGAGCTGGGCCGCAAACAGATCCGTTCCAATGTCATCCAGCCCGGTCCGATCGACACCGACATGAACCCGGCCGATGGCGACAAGGCGGACTTCCAGAAGATGATGGTCCCGATCGGTCGTTACGGCACGGTCGAGGAGATCTCGTCCCTCGCGACCTTCCTGGCGTCCGACGAGAGCTCCTACGTCAATGCGGCGGTCATCAATGCTGATGGCGGGATGAATAGCTAGGGCAAATAGTTGGACCTGACCAAACACCCCATTCTTGTAAGTGCCGCCATGCCTGTCGGATTGATCATTCGCGTGGCACTGGAAGCATCTGGGCAGGTTGAAAGTGCGGTAGCGGTCGGGCTTGTTGGGGTCGCTATTGCATTGGTCTTTATGGCGCAGGTGTTCGTTCGCTCGAATGGACACCTGTCGTCGCCACTGCCGGGGGGCTTCGTGAAAATTGGCCTGGCAGCTTGGCCTCTGATGGTCTTCGCTCTGGTCTCGTCAGAGGTCTTTAAACCCGAGCAGGCCTATTTGATTGAAGCCTTGTCAGCGGGATTGGTATTTCTCGCTGTTCTCTTGTTGAGCGGTTTCGCCGCCATGGCGCTGGAACGCGCGGAGAAGGGTTTGGCGAACCCTTTTGCGGTCGCAGGAACGATGCTCCAGCTCTTCTTCCAGCCATTTTGCGCCGTGCGCGTTTGCCATCGCCTGCAAACCCTCGATGCGCCCGCTGTCTGGTGGAAGTAAAGAATTGAGCGGTGACACGTTCATCCTTCTCCCCTGTCCCCTCGGGGAAAGTGCCCCGAAGGGGCGATGAGTGGCACGGATTTTCCCTGGCGCAGCTTTCGCTGCGCACCCGTCTCCCCTCGCTTCGCTCGAACCTCTCCCTCGAGAGGGAGAGGGATGGCGTCGTGTCACTCCACTTCGAACACGCCATCGACTTCGACAGCGGCGCCCAGCGGCAGGACCGGGCAGGAGACGGCTGAGCGGGCGTGGCGGCCGGCATCGCCGAATACTTCGACCATCAGGTCGGAACAGCCATTGATGACTTGCGGGATATCGGTGAAGTCGGCGGTCGCGGCGACAAACCCGCCCAGTTTCACCACGCGTTTGACACGGGAAAGATCGCCGTCACAGGCGGCCTTGAGCTGGGAGATCAGGTTGATGGCGCACAGACGCGCTGCGGCCTGGCCCGCAGCGATATCCATATCGCCGCCCAGCGTGCCCTTGACCAGACCTTCAGCGCCAATCGAAACCTGGCCGGAGATGAAGACTTGGTTGCCGGTGCGCACAAACGGCACGTAGTTGGCGACCGGGGCAACCGGTTCGGGCAGGTCGATGCCGAGGTCGGCAAGGCGGGTGTCGATGGCGGACATGGGACTCTCCATTGGCAGTGTTGCTCCCGCTTTAGGTCAGGCATGCGGCCCATGCAATCGTGAAGCTTGACCTGACGCGAACGTAAATGGGCATGCTGGTCTCATGGTCCCGATTCACGAACACGAATTCTTCCTGCCAGCGCGAGACGGCTACATGCTGTCCGCCCGTAGTTTTCTGCCGGAGAACGCCCGGGCAACGGTGCTGATCTCGTCGGGAACCGGTTTTCCCAAGGAACTCTATGCGCGGATGGCCCGTTTTGGCGCTGAGCGCGGCTATGCGGCCCTGATCTATGATTATCGCGGTATCGCTGGATCCGCCCCGGAGCAGATGCGCGGCTTTGATGCTGACATCATGGATTGGGCGCGCTTGGACTTTCCTGCGACGCTGGATGCAGCCGAAGCGCTGGCACCCGGCAAACCGCTGTTTACGCTGGGCCACTCGGTCGGCGCTCACCTGCTGGGTTTTGCGGACAATGCGCACAAGGCGAAGGCGCACGGTTTCGTCACCGCCGGGACCGGCTATCACGGGGCTCATGAGCCCGGCTATCGACACAAGGCGCTGTTTTTCTGGTGGGGCTATGGTCCGCTGATGCTGGCCCTTCACAATCACATCCCGGCCGGTGGATTGTGGACCGGTACGGCCTTGCCCCGTGATGTCTTCACCCAATGGCGTCAATGGTCACAGCGGCCCGGTTATTTCACGGAATTCTATGACGTGTTGGGCGAACACGGGTTCGACAGGATTTCCGCACCCATCCGCGACTGGACCTTCACTGATGACCAGCTTTGCTCCCGGCGCTCCGCAGATGACCTATTGAGCTTCTACACTGCCGCGCCGACCGAACAGCTGCGCCTTGACCCGGCAGAGCTGGGTGCGAAACGAATTGACCATCATGGTGCTTTCAGTCGCTCCGCGAAGGCGTTCTGGAGCCTGCCGTATGACTGGTTTGACGGGTATCTTTAGCCGACCTCAAGGCCCGTCCCTTGACCACAGCATCGGTTCCAAACTTTGCCCGGGCCTTGTCCATGGCGCGTTCTGCCGTGGCCCGGCGGATGGCCTGTGGGTCTAGCAAGTCTCCACTATCGCCAACGGCATCGATCAGGCCGGAATAGCCGATGCCAATCAGACGATAGCGCGTCCCGTCTATCTCCCCGGCCAGTAATTCCCGGCCCACCTTGAACAGGGTATCGGCCAACTGGCTCGGTTCGGTCAGTGTGCGCCGGCGAGTCTTGGTCTTGAAGGTCGAGCTCTTGAGCTTGAGGGTGATGACCGTGCCGGAAATCTCCTTGGACTTCATGATGTCGGCGACTTTCACGCACAGCCGGTAGAGACGTTTCTCCAGCTCCCGGAGGTCATTGATGTCGGCATTGAACGTGGTCTCGGAGGAGACGCTCTTGCGCTCGCCGACCGGATTGACCCGCCGAGTGTCCTCTCCGCGCGAATGACGCGAGAGGTGATAACCCATATCGCCATAACGCTGGGCCATCGCCTTGTCGCCGCGCTGGCGGATATCGTTGAGGGTGTGCAGACCATCGCGCTCCAGCTTTTTGGCAAAGGCCGGGCCAACGCCATAGATGGCGCGCACCGGGCGTTTGGCCAGGAATTCCATCGTCTCTGCCTTGCCGATGACCGCAAACCCGTCAGGTTTTTCCAGGTCGGATGCTGTCTTGGCGAGAAACTTGTTGTGCGACAGCCCAACGGACACCGTGATCCCGACTTCTTCCCAGATCTTCCGTTGCAGCCGCAACAAGGTATGCGCTGGCGGGGCGTTGTGCAGGCGTTCTGTACCGGACAGGTCGAGGAAGGCCTCGTCGATGGACAGCGGTTCAACCAGCGGCGTCATCTCGCGCATCATGTCGCGGATCCTGTATCCTTCCTTTGTGTATTTGCCATGATCCGGCTTGATCACGACGGCGTCGGGACAGGCGGCGAGGGCCTTGAACATAGGCATGGCCGAGTGAACGCCATACATGCGCGCGACGTAACAGGCTGTGGAGACGACGCCGCGCTGACCGCCGCCGATAATGACCGGCTTGTCTTCCAGCTCCGGATTGTCGCGCTTCTCGATCGCCGCGAAAAACGCATCGCAATCGATATGGGCGATGGCCAGTGTATCCAGCTCGTTGTGCTGCAGAATGCGGCGGGAGCCGCAGGCGGGGCATTGTCGAAGATCCACCGCGACCGGTTCCAGGCAGGACCGGCAATAAGCGCCGGCGTCACTCATTCATCAGGTCCCCACAGCCAGGCCGCTCCGCGGACACCGGAACTGTCGCCGTGCTGATTGGTCACCACACGCGTCCGGCAAATGTCGGAGAAGACCCACTCGGCAAGCCGCGTTTCGACCGCTTGTGCCAGGCCCGGTGTATTGGACACACCTCCGCCCAGGACAACGCAGTCGGCATCTATGATGTTGATGACGCTCGCCAGCGCACGGCCGAGACGCGCGGCATAGTCGGCACGACTGTCGACGCATTGCTCGGAAGGGTCGGTTGCGATCTGTTCGGCCGTGAGTTGAGACGCGTATTCGTTGTTGTGTATCGAAGCCCAGCCGGGGCCGGAAAGAAAGGTTTCAATACAGCCAACACGTCCGCACCAGCATCGGGGCCCTGGAAACTCGTGCGGGCTCATCCAGGGCAGGGGGTTGTGACCCCATTCTCCGGCAATACGTTGGGCACCAGTGTGAAGCGTGCGATCCACCACGATCCCGCCGCCCACACCCGTGCCAATGATGACGCCAAAAACCGTTCGATAATCTCGCCCGGCGCCGTCGACGGCTTCGGACAAGGCAAAACAATCCGCATCATTGGCCAGGCGAATCGCTCGTCCCAATCGTGCCTCAAGGTCTGACTTGAAAGGGGTCTCATTGAGCCAGGTCGAATTGGCGTTGCGCATGAGGCCCGTGGCGGGGCTGAGCGAGCCGGGGTGGCCGATGCCGACGTGCATGGACTTGCCGATTTCTCGCTCCAGTTCGCTGACCAACTCAGTTATAGCAAGCAATCCGGCCTCATAGGCGCGCGGGGTCGGGACCCGTTTCCGGACCAGCTCGACACCCGTTTCATCAATAGCGAGCGCCTCGATTTTCGTACCGCCGAGATCGATGCCGAGCCGGATCATGATTTTGCCTTATATGCCTTTAGATATAAGCTTGTATCGCTGGCTTTGTTCTTATCTTGTTCTCCGGGGCAAGAAAAGCGCCGCCTGACTCATTGTTGGTTAAGGAAGATCGGTTTTAGTGCACGAGGGGTTCAACAAGCGCCGCAAAGGCGCAGCATCTACGGGAAGCGTGTCGTCGCTATGCTGCAGGTCATGCCGAAAAAGGTCCTGATCGTCGAAGATAACGAGCTCAATATGAAGCTCTTCAACGATCTGCTTGAGGCTCATGGGTATGAGACCTTGCAGACCAAGGATGGTTTCAAGGCGCTTGAAATGGCGCGTGAACACACACCTGATCTCATTCTCATGGACATTCAGCTTCCGGAGGTCTCTGGCCTCGAAGTGACGAAATGGCTCAAGGAAGATGATTCCCTGCAGACGATTCCGGTCGTCGCGGTCACGGCCTTTGCCATGAAGGGCGATGAGGAACGCATTCGCAAAGGCGGCTGCGAAGCCTATCTGTCCAAACCCATCACCGTCTCCACCTTCATTGAAACGGTTCGCCAATTCTTGGACTAGGGGGTAGACGATGAGTGCCCGTATTCTTGTCGTCGATGACCAGCCTGCCAACGTCCGAATGCTGGAGGCGAAGCTCCTTGCCGAGTATTTCGACGTGTGCACGGCCGAGAACGGTGTTGATGCCATCGATCTCGCTCGCCAAGAACAACCCGACCTGATCCTGCTCGACATCATGATGCCTGGCATTGATGGTTACGAGACCTGCCAGCGCCTGAAGGTCGATCTGCAAACCCGCCACATCCCGGTCATCATGGTCACAGCGCTGGATCAGCGCGAGGATCGCATTCGGGGTCTGGAATGTGGTGCTGATGATTTCCTGACCAAGCCGATCGACGATGTCACCTTGTTTGCACGCGTACGCAGTCTGTTGCGTCTGAAGGCCGTGCTGGACGAGTTGCGCTATCGCGACCAGGGCGGGGCGCTTGCCGGTATCGTGGCTGACCCGGTCGAGCTGGATGCCCAGCCCGCAACCGCGCTTGTCGTCACCAGCGAGGAACGTAGCGGCAAACGTTTTGCCCGCGCTTTTCCGGACGGAATTGACGCAGACTACGAGCTGGAGCCCGCCTTGGCAGTCAAGCGCATGCAGAGCGGTATCGATCTGATGTTGCTGGACCTGACCTGTCCGACCTTTGACGGTTTGCGTGTGTGTGCTCGCATTCGATCCGATACGGCGACACGTCAGATTCCGATCGTCGCCATCGTCAACCCGGATGACGTCAAGATGGCCGTGAAGGCTTTGGAGCTGGGTGCAAATGACATTGTCTACCGGCCGGTAGATGCCAGCGAGCTCGCTGCGCGTGTGCGCACCCAGCTGCGTCGCAAACGCTATGCGGACAAGCTTCGCAATCGCCTGGATGAGAGCCTGAACATGGCGATCACCGACGCGCTGACAGGGCTGCACAATCGTCGTTTCATCGAATCGCGTCTGCGCCAGGCGGTCGAGAGCGCGAATGCCGGTGGCGCACCAGTTTCCGTGCTTTTGCTGGATATCGACTATTTCAAGCGCATCAACGACACGCATGGCCATGAGGCCGGAGATGTGGTGCTGAAAATCTTTGCCCAGCGCATTACCGCACAATTGCGGGCGCTGGACCTAGCTTCGCGTTATGGCGGTGAGGAGTTTGTGATTCTGATGCCGGGCTCTGGTCTGGCCGAGGCCGAGCATGCTGCCGAGCGCATTCGCCGCAGTGTCTGCAGTGAATTGTTCAAGCTGTCGGACGAGCTGGAACTGCCGGTCACAGTCAGTGTTGGCCTGGCCCAGGCATCGTCGGGAGAGCCGATGGAATCTCTGCTGCGCCGGGCCGATGCCGCGCTCTATGAGGCCAAAACCGATGGTCGGAATCGAGTTCAGGCCGCAGCGTGAGCTGCAGCCTGATACGAAAACAATTTAAGCTTTAAAAGCTTACTTGATTTTGCCTTCTTTGAACTCAACGTGCTTGCGGGCAACCGGGTCGTACTTTTTCAGCACGAGCTTCTCGGTCATGGTGCGCGCGTTTTTCTTGGTCACGTAGAAGTAACCGGTTCCAGCCGTGGAGTTCAGGCGGATCTTGATCGTTGTTGGCTTCGCCATGGCTCAAAAGTCCTGGTTCATCGCGCACAAACGGCCCCATTGCCGTCGCGAGAGCGCGCGAACATACTCACGCGGGGCTGAGTGTCAACTCTTGGCACCGCCAAAAACTGTACGCAGCAGCACAACGATGACATAGGCGCCGGTGATCCCGGCGAGAACAGCGAGCAGGCCCCAGGGACCCACAGCGTCCATGCTGACGCCTGCGGCCGGTGGGCCGACCAGTGATCCAACCCCATAAGCGAAGATGAAGGTCGCGTTCGCGGTGGCTATCGCGCCTCCGGTGAATCGCTCACCGAGGAGGGAGAGGCCGACCGTATAGAGCCCGCTGACGACGCCGGATTGCACGAACAGGATCGGCAGGAGCAACAAAGTGTTGTTGCCGGCAAACCCGGCCAGGACCGACGCGAATGTGGCGATGACAGCAATCCAGATGAGGGTCAGACGCCGCGATGTCCTATCCGCAACCCAGCCGATCGGAATCTGAAAGACGAGGGCACCCAGGGCCACGGCGAGGACCATCAGTCCGATCATCGTGTGGTCAAGGGCGATGCGTTCGCCATACACCGGCAACATGGAATAGAGCAGGGTCTCGGTGGCACCGAAGGCCAGGCCGGCGAGGATGGCACTTGGCGCGATCATGGCTGTCTTGATCAGGCTGGGCAGCGAAGTGGACTCCGCATCCGGCGCTGTGGCCTGCGGGCCCTGAAGGAAGAGAATCGGCAGGGTGCCGGCCAGGAAAATGAAGGCGCCGAGATAGAAAGCTGTGTCGCCGGCGCCGTGCAGTGCGGAGAAGAGCAGACCGCCAATTCCGAAGCCGCCGGAAAGTGCCGTGCCATAGACACCAAGCATCAGGGCACGCCGGTCAGGCGAGACGATCTGGTTGATCCAGCTTTCCGAAATCACGAAGATCACGGTCATGAAACAGCCGATCAGAAATCGCAGCAGGAACCACATCAGCACGACTGGAAAAATCGGCAGCAGGGTGAACAGGCCCGCCGCGCCGACCAGTGAAAGCACAAGCAGCTGACGCGGCGGCAGCAGCGCCATCAGGCGGGGAACCAGCGGCGCGATCACAAGGGTCGACAGTGCTGCAGCAGCGCCATTGAGCCCGACCATCAGGCCGGAGCCGGTCATTTCCTCCAGGCGCAGCGAGATCAGTGGCATGGACAGGCCGAAAACGATGCCGCAAACCGCGGCACAACAGATCGCCGCAATCAGCGAACGATTGTTTGCGAAAGCCTCGTCGGTGAAGAAATGCGCTGTGGACATGCCCCAGCTATAGGACCGGGAAGCACGCTTGTCCTAGAAATTTTCACCCTGCATACGCGAACGGATCAGATCTCCTCCACCAGCATCTTGCCGTGACGCGCCCGGAAACAACGTACGGGCTGGGGCTCGGGCGGTTGAACGCGCAGCAATTCCTCAAGCACGAAATGCGTGACGATGGGCAGGTCGAGTTTCTTGGCGTCCGGGAAGGCTACCCAGTGAACATCTTCGAGTTCCTCGCTGGGTACCGGCGCGCGCTCATCGGCCAGTGCAGATACGTCTGCGGTGAAGAACCAGGTGTCAAAGCGGCGTTTGCGTCCCGGAGGCGTGATGGCGCGAGTGATGAGGCGCAGGGCGGAGAGGTCCGGCAAAAGGCCATCGCGCTGGAAGGGCTGCCAGTGCGGATGGCGCGAGCGTGTCGCGCCCCGGGCGGCGATGAGCAATCCGGTTTCTTCCGCGGTCTCCCGGACTGCAGCCACAGCGGCTGCCCGCGCCCGGCGTTCCGGGAGGTGTTTCTGCATGACCTCGAGCGGCTCTCTGGCCAGGTCAGCGGCAAGTGGTGCGGTATTGTCGGCACGGTCCACACGTCCGCCCGGAAACACGTACTTGTTGGGCATGAAGACGTGTCTGGACGATCGCCGTCCCATCAGAACTTCGAGATTGTCCCGCTCGCCGCGGGTCAGGATCAGCGAGGCAGCGAGACGCGGGCGGATCGCCGGCAGTTTCTTGTCATGGCTCTCATCGCTCATCACCGCTTTCCCTTTTTCCAGGGCCGGCCGCCACGCTTGGGGGCGTGACCCGGTCGGCCGCGGCCGCGATTGCGACGGTTCGGACGCGGACCTGGTTCCGGATCGGTGAGCATCTCCAGCAAGAGCCCGCCCGTGATGGGCGTGGCCTCTTCGATACGCACCTTCACATTCATGCCCAGGCGATAACGTCCGCCGCTTTCCATGCCGACCAGGACATGGGTGGCCTCGTCATGTTCGAAGCGTTCATGACCAAGGGTGGATACAGGGACCAGACCGTCGGCGCCGGTCTCGGCCAGGCGCACAAAGGCACCGAAGCGCGTCAGACCGGTGATGCGGCCGTCAAACTCGCCACCGACCCGTTCCGCCAGGTAGAGCGCGATGAAACGGTCCACAGCATCGCGCTCTGCGGCCATGGCGCGGCGTTCGGATTGGGTGATCTCGTCCGCGATGGAGGCGAGGCGGCTGCGCTCCTCGTCGCTCTGTCCGTCATTGCCCAGGTCGAGCGCCCGGATCAGCGCACGGTGCACAGTCAGGTCGGCGTATCGACGGATGGGTGAGGTGAAGTGGGCATAGCGGTCGAGGTTGAGCCCGAAATGGCCAGCATTGTCGGTTTCGTAGACAGCCTGGCTCTGGGAGCGCAGGACGACCTCGTTGACCGTTTCGTAGTGCTCGGTCCCCTTGGCCTGTGCCAGCAATTTGTTGAAACGGCCGGTCGCCGGTTTCTCGCCACGTACCCATTTGAAGCCGACCGTCGGCAGGAAGCTCGCCAGTCCATCGATTTTTTCGCGCGAGGGCTGTTCGTGAACGCGATAGATCAGCGGGGTGCGCTTCTTCTCCAGGCTTTCTGCCGCACAGACATTGGCCTGGATCATGAACTCTTCGATCAGCTTGTGTGCATCGAAACGCTCACGGACCTGGACACCGAGGACTTCACCGCTCTCGGACACACGGACACGTCGTTCCGGCGCATCGATCTCCAGCGGTTCGCGCGCGGCGCGGGCCTTTTGCAGCGCCTCATAGGCGCCCCAGAGGGGTCTGAGGACGACGTCCAGCAATGCCATGGCCTTGTTCGAGCCACCGCCTTCGATCGCGTCCTGCGCATCTGTATAGGCCAGTTTGGCAGCCGACTTCATCCAGCCCCGGATGAATTTGTGGGACTTCTTGCTGCCATTGCGGTCAAAGACCATGCGGATGGCCAGGCAGGGGCGTTCTTCCAGCTCGCGCAGGGAGCAGAGGTCGTTGGACAGGCGTTCCGGCAGCATCGGAATGACCCGGTCAGGCAGGTAGACGGAATTTCCGCGCTTGTAGGCGCCGCGATCCAGCGAACCACCGCTTTGCACATAGGCTGCGACGTCCGCGATGGCCACCATCACGACCCAGCCGTCCTTGTTGTTTGGATCCTCGTCCGGCGCTGCCCAGACAGCGTCGTCATGATCCTTGGCATCGTCGGGGTCGATGGTGATCAGAGCCAGGTCACGCAGGTCGGTACGATTACCCATCGTCGCCGGCTTGATTGCCTTGACCTCCTGTAGTTCCGCCTCGGAGAAACCCTGAGGAACCCCATGCGCGTGCAGGGCGATCACACTGCCAGCGCCGGCACTGTCGGCATCGCCGAGCACTTCAACGATCTCGGCAGTCTTCAGTCCGAAACGGCGTTCCTTGGCGATCCGGCAGAGCACCAGCTCGCCATCAGCGGCTTTCTCGCCTTCGCCCTTGGCCGGAATAAGCTCATGGCGGGAGCGGCGATCCACCGGCTGGAGGCGGGCATAACCCTTCTCGGGCTTGCGCATGACACACAGAAGACGGTGAGCGCTCTGGCCCAGCTTCTTGAGCATGCGGGCTTCATAACTGCCGTCTTCCTGTTCGGCGAGGCGGACAAGTGCCTTGTCGCCAATGCCGACGGCGGTTTCACCCTTGCCGCCAGCCCCTTCGCCCGGAGCGAGGCGGATAATCGGTGCGCCCCGGTCTGCTCGTGCCGGTTCTGCCAGCAATTCGCCGTGTTCGTCGCGCCCGGTAATCACCACCACAGTCACAGCCGGCAGGGCGCCGGCGAGAACATAATTCTTCTTGTTATCGCTAGAGACGACGCCTTCATCCTCAAGCAGCGCAAGCTGTTCCTTGAGATGGCGTTTCTGGTCGGCACCCTTCAGGCCGAGCGCGCGAGCGAGCTCGCGCTTGCCGAACTGGCCTTCACCCGACTTGATCGCCGCGACAAGGCCTTCGCGGGTAAATCCGGCCAGCTTCGGATCAAGATCGCTCACGACTCGCTGTCAGCCTTCTTGGTCGACTTCTTGGCCGGAGCCTTTTTCTTCGCGGGCGCTTTTTTCTTGGCAGCGGTCTTCTTCTTGGCCGCCGGCTTCTTCTTGCCGCCCTTGGCGGCCTTGGCCTCGACCAACTCCATGGCCTGTTCCAGCGTCACCGATTCCGGCTCGGTGCCCTTGGGCAGGGTGGCGTTGATCTTTTCGTATTTCACATAGGGGCCATACCGGCCGCTCATGATGCGGACGGGCTTGCCGTCATGTTCGCCCAGTTCCTTGAGCGCGGTGGCAGCTGTGCCACGGCGGCCCGGATTGGCGCGTTTGTCGGCGATGACGGATACGGCCCGGTTGAGTCCGACCTCGAAAACTTCCTCGACATTGGCGAGGTTCGCATAGGTCTTTTCGTGGTGGACATAGGGGCCGTAACGGCCGATGGCTGCGGTGATCGGCTGACCATCATCCGGGTGTTCACCGACCAGGCGCGGCAGGCTCATCAGCTTGATGGCCTGGTCCTCGGTCAGGGCATGCGCGTCCCAGCCCTTGGGGATGGATGCGCGTTTGGGCTTGTCCTCTCCCTCCAGCTCCATCTCCAGATAGAGGCCGAAACGACCGTCTTTCAGCGTGATAGGCTTGCCGCTCTCCGGATCGATCGCGATCTGGCCATCCCCCTCGATGACGCTGTCGGCGTCCTGCGGGCTCATCTGGCGTGTGAACTTGCAATCCGGGTGATTGGAACAACCCAGGAAAGCACCGAACTTGCCCAGGCGCAGGCTCAGCGTGCCTTCGTTACAGGACGGGCACAGGCGTGGATCGCTGCCGTCTTCCTTTTCCGGGAAGATGTGCGGGGCCAGGGCTTCATTGAGGGCGTCCAGGACATTGGTGATGCGAAGCTCGCCAATCTCTTCGACCGCCGCCTTGAAGTGGGTCCAGAAGTCACGCAGCAGCTGTTTCCAGTCCAGATCACCGGCAGAGACCTTGTCGAGCTGACCCTCCAGGTCCGCGGTAAAGTCGTATTCGACATAGCGGCTGAAGAAATTCTCGAGGAAGGCAATAACCACGCGGCCCTTGTCCTCCGGGTGGAAACGGTTCTTGTCCATGCGGACATAGTCGCGGTCACGCAGCACCTGCAGCGTGGAGGCGTAGGTCGACGGGCGACCAATGCCCAGCTCTTCCATGCGCTTGACGAGAGAGGCCTCGGTAAAGCGTGGCGGCGGCTGGGTGAAGTGCTGGTCTGAATAGGTCTTGGCAGCGTCGGCGGCAGCGCCTTGCTCAACTTTCGGAAGGCGCGCTTCGCCTTCATCCTCTTCGTCGTCGCGGCCTTCCTGGTAAAGCGTCAGGAAGCCATCAAACATCAGCACGGAACCCGTGGCGCGCAGGCCGGTCTTGCCGTCGTCGGAGGTGACGTCGATCGTCGTGCGTTCGAAACGGGCGCTCTCCATCTGGCTGGCAACGGCACGGCGCCAGATCAGCTTGTAGAGACGGGCCATGTCGCCGTCCAGGTCCATATTCTCCGGCAGGCGGGAGAAGCTGGTCGGGCGGATGGCTTCGTGCGCTTCCTGGGCGTTCTTGGCCTTGGAAGAATACATGCGCGGCGAGGCCGGCACATAGAGCGAACCGTGCTGGTCGCCGATCACATCGCGCGCCTGGCTGATCGCCTCGGGCACCATGGAGACACCGTCGGTACGCATATAGGTGATCAGGCCAACCGTCTCACCGCCGATATTGACGCCTTCATAGAGTTTCTGCGCCGTCTGCATGGTGCGTGTCGCAGAGAAACCCAGCTTGCGCGCGGCTTCCTGTTGCAGGGTGGATGTCGTGAAGGGCGGCGGCGGATTGCGACGTGTCGGCTTGGCCTCGATCCCGGAAATGGAGAGGCTGGCAGAATTGATCGCCTCGACAGCGGCATTGGCAGAGGCGCGGTCCTTGATCGATAGCTTCTGGAGCTTCTTGCCGTCCAGCGTGACCAGCTTGGCGCGGAAGCTGCTGCCACAGGTCGTGATATCGGCGTCGACGGTCCAGTATTCCTCGGCCTTGAACTTCTCGATATCCAGCTCGCGGTCACAGATCAGGCGCAGGGCGACGGACTGGACCCGGCCTGCCGAGCGCGAACCGGGCAGCTTGCGCCAGAGCACCGGCGACAGGGTGAAGCCGACGAGATAGTCCAGCGCGCGGCGGGCCAGATAGGCATTGACCAGTTCCATGTCCACGGCGCGCGGATGGCGCATGGCTTCCTGGATGGCCGGCTTGGTAATGGCGTTGAAGGCAACACGCTCGACGGTGACATTCTTCAGCACGCGGCGCTTGGTCAGCGCTTCCAGCAAATGCCAGGAAATGGCTTCGCCTTCGCGATCCGGGTCAGTCGCCAGGATGAGCTTGTCGCTTTCCTTGACCGCATCGGCGATCGCCTTGACACGTTTGGCCGACTGGCTGTCGACCTCCCAGGCCATTTCGAAATCCTCGTCCGGCTTGACCGAGCCATCCTTGGGCGGAAGGTCGCGGACATGTCCGAAACTGGCCAGTACGGTATACTGTGAGCCCAGGTATTTATTGATGGTTTTTGCCTTGGCAGGCGATTCGACTACGACGACGTTCATCGGTGATTCCAGGCCGGATGGGAGGATTGGTTGTGTTGTGCAAGGCGCGCGAAAGTGTGCGAGCGATCCGGCGCTGTCAACTCAGCAGGACTGAACAATGTGTGTCTAACGACCCGGAGCGACCGCGAAACAGGCCTGGTCGAACCGGCCGAAATCACTGCACGCCTGGCGCGCTTCCTCGGCGCTGAGCGCCTCGAAACGGGCGCGCCAAAGCTGATTGCCATTTACATCAACTGACCGGGCAGCGTGCTGGGCGTTATCAAGTGCTGGAGAAAGCGCGGCAACCTGGGCGAGGCGTTCACGTGCCTGGTCAGCCGAACGATAGGCGCCGACCTGGACAGACCAGATATTCGCCGGATCCCGGGAGGAGCGTTCGGCGGCGGGAGCGGCGAGGGGGCTGGTCATCTCGTCTTCGTCAGCGAGAACGACACGCAGCGGCGGTGCAGACTGTGCCGATCCCATTTCCGTGGGGGCAGCGACCCCGAGTTCGGCGAACTCGCGGGCAATGATGGCCTGTTCGCGCACCGGGTTGAGGCGCGGAATGGTCAGCCCGGCAAACAAGCGGCTGTCCTGACGCTGTTCCAGCGTGTTGAAGGCCGCTTCCAGCAATTCCTCGGCATGGGCATCCCGAGCAGCGGCGGTCGGGCCGCCCATGATCACGGCGATAAGACGGTTCTCACCCCGCTCGGCGGACACAACGACATTGAAACCCGACGCACGGATATATCCTGTCTTGAGGCCGTCCACACCATTGACGCGACCGACCAGCGTATTGTGATTGCGGTAGGTGCGACCGCCATAGGTGAACTCGGTCGTGTCGAAAAAGTCGAAATACTGGGGGAAATCCCGATGCAGGGCGACAGCCAGACGGGCCATGTCCTGAGCAGTCGTGGTCTGGCGCGAATTGGGCAGGCCGGACGCGTTGCGGAAGGTGGTGTTCTCCAGTCCCAGAGCCCGGGCGCGCACGGTCATTTCGTCCGCGAAGGCACGTTCGCCTCCGCTGATGCGTTCGCCGACTGCGACCGCAACGTCGTTGGCGCTTTTCACCACCAGGGCGAGAATCGCGTCCTCGACACGTATTGTATCGCCGGAGCGCAGACCTAGGCCGGAGGGCGGGGCGCTGGCGGCGTTGGCAGAAACGCGGATCTGATCTTCCAGCCCAATCTCGCCGATATCGATCGCCTCGAACAGCATATAGAGCGTCATCATCTTGGTCAGCGAAGCGGGGTAGCGCTGTGCCTCCGACCGTCTCGAGTGCAGGACTACACCGGTATTCTGGTCGACCACAAAAGCCGCATAACGTTGATTATTGGCGCTGGCAGAGGGCGCGAGCGCGAAACTCAAGGCCAGGAGGAGGGCCAGAAAGGGGGCGTGCAGACGTCTCATGCGCGAGAGGGTGCGACGCCCACCGTTTCCATCGGGTTAAGTATAAGCGCGCAATTCGACGGGCTCGGCTTGTCAGCTACGTGAAAGTCCGAAATTTGTGCAGTGCACAAAATTCGCTTGACGCGCGTGCTGCGAGTGCGTAGTAATGCTGCGACTGCGAAGTGCGGTCGCTGACTCTGAAGTGTGTTGAGCCATGACTGACGTAACCGAGAAATCTCCGGCGCCGGCCAAAACCAAGGCTGAAGCCAAGCCGAAGACGCCTGCAAAGGTGTCGGCCAAGAAACCGGCGACGAAAAGCGCTCGCAAGACCACGGCGACCAAGAAGACGGTTGCCAAGGCAGCGCCGAAGAAAACCGCCGCCAAGCCGAAAACCGTTAAATCTGTTGCAGCGAAGCCCGCTGCGCCCGAGATCAAAGTTGGAAACCCGATGAACCAGACGATCGAAACCATGACCTCCGCAAGCAATGAAGCTCTCAAAGAGGGTTTCGAGAAGACCATCTCTGTGGTGAATGACGCTTCTGCCTTCCACAAGGAAACGATGGATGCAGTCATCGAGACCGCGACTGTTGCCGGCAAGGGCATCGAGACGGTCAATGCGAACGCCGTTGCTTATGCCAAGTCCGCTATGGAAGAGGGCGTTGCGGTGACCAAGGCTGTTGCTTCCGCGAAGTCCGTCCAGGAAATCTTCGAGATCCAGTCCGAGTACGCCAAGTCCTCCATGGACAGCTACCTGTCTGAAATGAACAAGACGTCCGAGCTCTTCGCCGACCTGTTCAAGACCTCTTTCAAGCCGCTGAACGATCGCGTTTCTGCAGCTGTCGACCTGGCGCAATCTCAGCGCTAAGCGACTCCACAGATTTTTCCTCCCCGACTGGGCCCGGTTTTCGCCGGGCCCTTCTTTTTTTCTGCACGCGTTCCGCATGCAGGAATTTTTCGTGTCTGCAGTGAAATTCCTGCAGTCCGCTCGACTCCGTGTTATCGTTTGTGATGGACGGAGTGCACAGCGCACCTTTCCGGTAGCGCTGCCCCTCCCTATCTGTCAGTTGAACGACCCGATACTGTTCAAAAGAACGATTATAATATGACCGAACGAAATCACGAAGATAACGGCGTTGAAGAAGAAACCGGCATTGCCACGAAGACACGGCCGGCGACAAAGAAACCTTCGCTTTACCGTGTTCTGCTACTCAATGATGACTACACGCCCATGGAGTTCGTCGTTGAGATCCTCGTCGGAATCTTTCGGAAAACTCCCGAAGATGCCGCCAGGATAATGCTTCATGTTCATCAGAACGGTGTCGGTATGTGTGGTGTGTACACGTACGAGGTTGCCGAAACAAAGGTAGCCCAGGTCTTGGACGCTGCACGGCGTGGACAACATCCGCTCCAGTGCACGATGGAAAAGGAATAGAGTGGTGCCATCTTTCTCTGCCGACTTGGAAGACTCCCTGCACCGCGCTTTGGGTTATGCCAATGAGCGTGGGCATGAATTTGCAACGCTGGAGCATCTCCTTCTCGCCCTCGTGGACGACCAGGACGCTAGCTCCGTAATGAAAGCGTGTGACGTGGATCTCGATGAGCTCCGTGCCACGCTGGTAGAATATATCGACAATGAGCTCGGTGAGCTGGTTGTGGACGATGAAGAGGACGCGAAACCGACGGCCGGTTTCCAGCGCGTGATCCAGCGCGCCGTAATTCACGTTCAAAATGCCGGCCGCGAAGAGGTCACCGGCGCTAATGTTCTGGTTGCCCTGTTTGCCGAGCGTGAAAGCCACGCGGCTTACTTCCTCGCCGAGCGCGACATGACGCGCTACGACGCGGTGAACTTCATCTCCCACGGCATCGGCCGCAAGGCGAGCGCGGCCGAACCGCGCGCCGTCCGCGGTACCGAGGAGCCGGAAGAGAAGCAGAAGGATGGTGATGCGCTGACCGCCTACACCGTCAATCTGAACGAGAAGGCCAAGGCCGGTGGCGTTGATCCGCTGATCGGTCGTGACAGCGAAGTCGAGCGCTGCATCCAGGTTCTGTGTCGCCGCCGCAAGAACAATCCGCTTCTGGTCGGTGATCCCGGTGTTGGCAAGACCGCCATCGCCGAAGGCATCGCCCGCAAGATCATCGAGAACGAGGTTCCCGAGGTTCTGGCCACGGCGACGATCTACTCGCTCGACATGGGCTCACTGCTGGCCGGTACGCGCTATCGCGGTGATTTCGAGGAGCGTGTGAAACAGGTCGTCAAGGAGCTGGAGCAAAAGGACAATGCCGTCCTCTTCATCGACGAGATCCACACTGTCATCGGTGCGGGTGCGACCTCGGGCGGTGCGATGGATGCGTCCAACCTGCTCAAGCCGGCCCTGCAGTCCGGTGAGCTGCGCTGCATGGGATCCACGACCTACAAGGAATATCGCCAGCACTTCGAGAAGGATCGTGCCCTGGCGCGTCGCTTCCAGAAGATCGATGTTGTCGAGCCGTCCGTCCCCGATGCGATCAAGATCCTGCAAGGTCTGAAATCCTATTTCGAGGACTTCCACGATGTGCGTTTCACCAATGATGCGCTGAAATCCGCAGTCGAGCTGTCGGCCCGCTATATGGGTGATCGCAAACTGCCTGACAAAGCCATCGATGTGATCGACGAGGCGGGTGCCCAGATGCGTCTGATGCCGGCGTCCAAGCGCAAGAAGACGATTGGCGTCAAGGATGTCGAGGCTGTCGTTGCGACCATGGCCCGCATTCCTCCGAAGTCCGTCTCCAAGGATGACGAGACCCAGCTGAAACAGCTGGACACGGATCTCAAGCGCGTGGTCTTCGGCCAGGACGAGGCAATTGCCAAACTGTCCACCGCGATCAAGCTGTCCCGTGCAGGACTGCGGGAGCCGAACAAGCCGATTGGTTCCTATCTCTTCTCCGGCCCGACGGGCGTGGGCAAGACCGAGGTCACCAAACAGCTGGCTGATATCATGGGTGTCGAGCTGCAACGTTTCGACATGTCCGAATACATGGAGCGCCATGCCGTATCGCGTCTGATCGGTGCGCCTCCGGGATATGTCGGTTTCGACCAAGGCGGTCTGTTGACCGATGCCATCGACCAGCATCCGCACTGCGTCCTGTTGCTCGACGAGATCGAGAAGGCGCACCCGGACCTGTTCAACATCCTTCTGCAGGTGATGGACAATGGCACGCTGACTGACAGCAATGGCAAGAAGGTCGATTTCCGCAATGTCATAGTCGTGATGACCACCAATGCCGGTGCTGCGGACGCCCAGAAGGAAGCCATCGGTTTTGGCCGTGGCAAGAAGCTGGACGAGGCCGACCAGGCTGTCGAACGCCTGTTCACGCCGGAATTCCGCAATCGTCTGGACGCGATTATTCCGTTCGCACCGCTCAGCCCTGAGCATATCTCCCGCGTGGTCGAGAAATTCGTCCTGCAGCTGGAGGCTCAGCTGATCGACCGGGGTGTGACCTTCGAGCTGACGCCGGATGCCACGGCCTGGATCGCCGAGCGCGGTTATGACAGTCGTTATGGCGCCCGTCCGCTGGGTCGGGTCATCCAGGAGCACATCAAGAAGCCGCTGGCGGACCAGATCCTGTTTGGCGAGCTCAAGAAGGGCGGCTTGGTCAAGGTCAATGTTGACGATGCAGATCCAGAACGCCTGGACTTCCACATCACACCGGGCGACCGGCTGTTGCCGCGCAACAAGAAGACCAAGGACAAGGCCGAGAAGGCCTGATCCACGGACTGAAGCTGAATATGGAAACGGCGCCTCTAACGGGCGCCGTTTTCTTTTGCCGGGGTTCGAGATGTTCGCCGCTGGAACAGGATCAAGGCCAGTTGAAGGAAGAGCACGCCGACCCAGATCATACCGACACCCCATCCCAGTCGTGGGGTGACGTCGAGCTGGTAGGTCACAAACGCGATCACCGTCATGACGCCGGCAAAGACCATGGTGTGCCAGAACAGGCGTTCGAATTCCCGGGGGATCAGGCCCCGGGCCATGTCCGGATGGCTGAGAGGATCGGGCATGTTTTTTCTCCGGGTTTGTTTCAGGTGGTGCTGAAACTCGCCGGCAGAGAGCGCGAAACTGGTCGCCAAGGCCTTGATTGCTTCCAGGCTGGGCGTGTGACCTTTTTCGATACGCTGGATCGTACGCACGCTGAGATCACTGATCTCGGCAAGCTCGGCCTGTGACCAGCCGCGTTCCAGACGCAAGGATTTCAATCCCATAATCAGCTCCACATTGGTCGCCTCAAGTGAGTTTCGACCGGGGCAACTTGCCGTGTTCCGGTCAAACCTAACACGTCACCAAGGTGACAGCATGTGATCTTGTACATTTTCCAGAGCGGGGTTTGGATCTACAACATCTGACTCGGCAGTCAGGGGGTCGACATCGAATTCTCAATCGCGAATTTTTTTGGCGTGATGTCGATCTTGATCGGCTTTGTCTGCCTGTTGTTGAGCGGATTTCTGTTCGCCCTGCCATCACCCCGCAAGCAGCCCAACCTGTTTCTCGCCGGCTTTTTGGCGCTTACCGCGATTGAACTGACAGTCTGGCTGTGGGGGGCGAGCGATTACATCTGGACCTGGCAGAGCACGATCTGGCTCGCGCTCGGCAAGCTGCAAATGCCGGTATTTTTCTTCTTTTTTGTCGCGTCCTGCTATTCAGATTTTCGCTTGCGGATGATCGATCTTGTCCATGGGATACCTTTCGCGCTCACGCTTCTGGTCAACTGGCCAGGCCTGGGCAGTTTCGGTTTTCTCGGTGACCTTCTCGCGCCGGGCGGACGCGTCTCGTGGATCACGAGCCAGCTGATCTATTTTGGTTACCTGACCGCCATTCTGCTTCTTCTGTGGCGTTTCCGAAGGCGATTTCAGCAGCAGCACTCCGGAGCCCGATCTGAGGTCCTGTTGTGGCTAACCCAACTGGCTGCGGCTTCATTGTTTGCCCGCCTGGTGATCCTGAGCCGTGACCTGCTGGCCGATACAGTGGCAGGCTGGGCGGTGCCGTCCCTGCAGATCTTTGGTGCACTTTTGGCGCTCGGCATAACCAGTTGGATCGCGTTAAAATCCCTGCTGCAACCTCATCTGTTCCGTGATGTGGACCGGCGTCTCCTTCGGCTGCCGATAGCGGGTCAGCCTGTGGGATCATCTCAGCTCGAAAGTTTGCGGGTCCGCGTTGAAAGCGAGCAAGTTTATCTCGACCCAGATCTGAATCTTGAGCGTCTGGCTTTTCTGGTCGCCATGACACCGCGTGAGGTTTCGGAACTGTTGAATCAGAGTGCTGGCATGCATTTCTTTGACTTTATCAACGGATACCGCGTCCGCCACGCTCAAGACCTGCTCGAACGATATCCGCAGCATACGGTCTTGCAGATCCTGACCGACAGTGGGTTCAACTCCAAATCCTCCTTCAACACCGCATTCAAGAAACAGACGGGGATGACACCCAGCGCCTATCGGTCGAAACTGACATCTCGATGAGCGTACGGGCGAAAAGTCGGACGTTCGATTTCCTGTATTCGGTCGCTCGGACCCGAGAAAACACTCACACCTGTCGCGTCTTCAACGAGGTGTGACATCATGAGTTCAATTCTATTTCCCCTGGTTTGCTCCGCGCTCTGCGCATTCAGTCTGGGCGCTATCGACGCAGAAGCGCAACTGCGTGCATCCGAAGCGCCCGCCGCTCGTGCCGATGCGATTGTGGCCCCCTGGGTTTCCGATCGTGCGCCAGGTGTCTCGGTCGCAGTCTCCTTGAATGACGAGATCGTCTATGCGCGCGGGGCTGGCCTTGCGAACCTGGAGCACGGCGTGCCGTTGAGTCCGGATAGCGTGTTCCAGGTTGCTTCTGTGTCCAAGCAGTTCACGGCCTTCGCGGTGTTCTTGCTGGTCAGCGAGGGTCAGATTCAGCTTGGCGACGATATTCGTACTTATCTGCCGGAACTCGGTGAAACGGATGATGTGGTCACGGTGCAGCATCTCCTCGACCATGCCGGCGGGCTGAGGGAACAAAATACACTCGCGGCAATGGCGGGATGGATGCCGGGAGACATCCATACGCGCGATGGCATTTTCGATCTGGTGGCCCGTCAGCGCGGTGTGAATTTTCCGGCTGCGAGCCGTATTGAGTACAGCAATACCGGCTATGCCCTGCTGGCACGCGTGGTGGAGCGGGTGTCTGGACAGCCCTTTCGGGAGTTCATGCAGGAGAATGTATTTGCTCCGCTCGGCATGACCCGGTCCGGCTTTCCAGCGGATCGCGATGCGCTGGTCACACAGCGGGCGGCGTCCTACTACCCGGCTGGCGAGAGTTTTCGGAATGTGATTTCGGCGAGCGAGAGCATCGGGTCAAGCGGGCTCTATACAACGGCTCTCGACGTTCTGCGCTGGGCGGAAAACTTTGAAACCGGTGTTGTTGGTTCATCGCGCGTCTTCGAGTTAATGGCTGCCCGTTACACGGCGGAGAATGGTGAGGTGTCCACGTTTGGCCGAGGGCAGGAATTGCGGGTTCATAACGGGTTTGCGACCTGGTCACATGGCGGGCGAGACGCAGGCTACAGGTCTTTCCTGCTGCGCGTTCCGGCTGCCGATCTGGAAATCGTGATCCTGAGCAATCGTACAGATTTTGACACCGCGGCAATGGCCTTTGCGCTGATGGATGCCTGGCTCGAGAACGACCCTCGCTATGTTGGGCCACAAGCGGATAACTGGGAACCGCATTCCCTGAACGACTTGCAGGGTCTCGCGGGTGATTACGAGTTTTATCCGGGGGTGATCTTCTCGCTGCGCGCGGGAGAAGGAGGGCTGACCTTTGCTCCTCATGGTGCGTCACGAGATGACCTCGCGCCCCTTGTCCAAATCGGACCTGGCGAATTCCGGCTGAGTAGGTCACCGGACCTCTCGCTTGTCTTCGAGGCGCAGCGTGGCACCCCAGCCGCTCGGATGGGATACCGGATTGGCCTTCACGGCATCTTATGGGCGCCGCGAATTGCGCTGGAGAGCTTCCAGCCGGAAAGTCTTGATATCAATGAATTTGCAGGGCGTTGCTTCAGCGAGGAGCTGGAAACGCACTACCGGCTTGAAGCGCGCGATGGCGTGTTGATAGCGCACCATCCCAGACTGCAGTCCTTCGAGTTCACGCCGTACCAGCCCGACACCTTTGCCGGGGAGGGGCCGCTACAGCGAATTGAGTTCGTGCGTGCACAATCCGGTCAGCCGGTCGGGTTTCACGCCTCCGGGCCGCTGGCCATGAACGTCTGGTTCGAATGTCGGGCCGGTTGATCGCCCGGATGGTTACTCCGCGCTGACCGCCCCGGTATCGCGCCAATTCGCCTGGCTCCGGTACTGGCGCGGGGTGAGGCCGGTACGGGCCTTGAAGGCACGGTTGAACGGGCCCAGCGACGCAAATCCACTATCCAGTGCGATGTCGAGAATCGGCCTGGGTGTGGCGATCGGATCAGTCAGCAGGGCGCAGGCATGATCAATCCGGAATCGGTTGGCGAGGCGGTTGAAATTGGCTTCGCCCAGCCCGGCCGTAATGGCACGGCTGATACGATATTCTGGCTCCATCAGACGGCGGGCGATGTCGGCGACTTTCAGCTCGGCATTGAGATGCAGGGCCTCGTCGCGGAACAGGGTCTCGATACGCTGGCCCAGGGCGAGATCGTCGGAGGTCATTTCGGACTGGCGTGCGCGCAGGCGCTCACCCGTTTTGGTCAGCGGGTTCTGCAGGCGGAAAACCAGCGCCACCGAGGACACTGCGAAAATACTGAGCGCGCAGATCGACTGGGCGAGATACTCCGCATTAGCAGAGAGCGTCTCGCGTACCGGCAAGACCATGCAGACGCTCACGCACACACCAAACGCCCCGAGGAAGGCGAGGCGCAGATGGCGTTCGGATCCGTTTGTATTGGCAAAACCGCGGCCGGCCTCGGCGAAGCTGAGCAACAGGGCGGTTGAGCTCAGCAGGATCTGGAAACTGCCCAGCGTGTCATCAATAACGGCAAAACCGGCACTGGCTGTCCAATTGGGATCGCCAAAGAAAAGCAGCCCGCGCTTGATCACCGAGGGAAGGAAAATCCCGCTGACGAGCAACAGGTGTGGCCAGCCGATCTGTGCGGCGGGGCGGAAGAGTGCACGCGCATAAAGATAGAAGACGCTGCAGGTCGCCCCGCCGGCCATGCCGAGCAGGAGCGCGTATCGGCCCAGCACATCAGAGAAGACCTCGTGCAACAGCACCAGTCCCATCGAGGTGCAGAATACAGCCCAGCTGGTCTCCAGCGCGCTGAAACGCCCGCGGCGCAACACCCATAACACCCAGACCAGGCAGCCACTGGCGATCGCCAGTTTGATCGAATTTGCCAGCATCAACATGAGCCACTCCATCAAGGTCGCGCACACTCCTGCAAACGCGATACCGGATCAAGGGTGACAGGCTGTCGCCAAATCCCTCACAAAAACTGTCGCCGATTTCCAAATCGGCAGGACCGGAGCGTCGATATCACGCCATTTCCGTCCAGGACCCGCCGCAAGTTTGCGCGGGCACAGGCAGGAAAGGTAAGTGAAATGACTGATGTCGCGAGCCCGAGGAATCGTGCCGGCAGGGCGCAGGGCATGCTCAAATCAGCCGGCGTGTTGTGGTTCCTCATAGCCACGGCAGGCCAGTGGGTCTTCGTCTACTACATCGCCATGTATTACGGCCGGAAGTCGCTCATCGGTGATTATGGCACGATCAATGATCGAGGCCTGATCAGCGGGTATGTCGATGGTGATTTCATCGGCAATCTCCTGTTTCTCAGCCACGTCCTCCTCGCGATGGTGATGATTGTCGGCGGCACGCTGCAGCTGACCCCTCCGCTTCGCAAACGTTTCCCGGCGCTGCACCGCTGGACCGGGCGGGTATTCATCCTGATTGCCCTGGTTCTGGCGATTGGCGGCTATTTCATGACCTGGGCCCAGGGTGTCCGGCTGAGTGATATCGGGGCACTGGGGGTCAGCTTCAACGCCCACCTGATCGTGGTGTTTGCAGGTCTGACTCTCTTTTACGCTGTTAAACGCCGCATCGATGTGCACCGCCGCTGGGCGATGCGCCTGTTCATCGTGGCCAACGGGGTCTGGTTTTTCCGTATCTGCCTGATGGGCTGGTACATGATGCACCAGGGACCGGTCGGCAATACGAGCCAGCTGGACGGGCCGGCGGACATCGCCATTTCCTTTGCCTGTTACCTGGTCCCGCTGGCCGTGCTGACGCTGTACCAATGGGCCAGCGATAGCTCGTCCGGCCTGTTCAAGTGGAGCATGGCAGGGGTGACCTTCCTGGGCGTACTGGCGACCGGTTTTGGTGTTTTCGCGGCCTATCTGATGATGTGGTCACCGCATTTCTGACGAGAGGTTGATGAGATCAATTCCCTTGGTGGGCGAATTTCGCATTGCCTCTCGTGACGGAGCTGTTAACGATTATGCCACCAGATCGTTCTGGTCGATAAACGATCTCAAAAAGGGGAGAGAGATTATGAAAAAACTGATCGCAGGCGCAGCAATTGCGCTTCTCGCTGCGGCTCCGGCTCTGGCTGGCGAAATCGTCATCGAACTGACCCGTGACAGCGGTGAGAGCTTCACGCTGGTACTGGACACCACGGCGAACACTGCGTCCGTTAACGGCAGCACGCCGGAGGCTTACACCTGGGACGAGGGCACGAATGAGCTCTGCGCATCCAGCGGCCTTTGTGTGACTTTTGCGGAAGCAAGCCAGGAAGTTGGGTCGTCCACGACCTATACGACCAATGAAGGCAATGCCGGTACCGCAACACTGGTTGCTTTTTCGGAATAATCATTGGTCCTGGACCGAATGATGGACGGCGCTCCCACGGGGCGCCGTTTTTCATTGCCCGGACATGCTTGCCAGATCAGCGAACCTGTCCATAAATGTCTCTACAACAAAACAAAATGAGGGGGTTGATCATGAACTGGGCGCTGTCCATTGCCCGCGAGGCCATCGCGGATGTCACGCTTGTCGAGGAGCCGGCACGCGCGCTGGAGGAGGGGGAAACCCGTCTTGCCGTGCGCCGCTTCGCCGTCACAGCTAACAATATCACCTACGCCGCGTTCGGGACGGTCATGCGCTATTGGGATTTCTTTCCCGGCCATGATGATCGTGGACGTCTGCCAGTCTGGGGATTTGCCGAGATTGCCGAGACGCGTTGCGCCGATCTCACCGTTGGTGAGCGCATCTATGGCTATTTCCCGGCCGGGTCCGAACTGATCGTATGCCCGGGCAAGGTGGAAAAGGGCAGTTTCATCGATTTCACCACCCACCGGGCCGAGCTGCCGCCGGCCTATAACCGATATGTCCGCTGTGCCGTCGATCCGCTCTGGTCGCCCGCACGTGAAGCCGCCCAGATGGTCCTGCAGCCGCTGTTTGTCACCTCATTCCTGCTGGCGACATTCCTGCGCGACGAGAACGCCTTTGGCGCCAGCTCCATCTCGCTGACTTCTGCGTCTTCCAAGACCGCCATCGCGCTGGCCTGGTTGCTCAAGGCCAATCCGGTAGCGGGCGTCACCGTTCGCGCGCTGACCTCGAACGGAAACTCTGATTTTGTCAAAGGCCTCGATCTCTACGACGAGATTGTCACCTATGACACCATCGACAGCCTGTCGCGTGACGAGCGCCATGTCGTCGTCGATTTTGCGGGCAGCAGCGATATCAATACCGCCATCCACACGCATCTCGTTGACCAGCTGATGGCCAATGTCCGTGTCGGTGGCGCCCACTGGCAAAAGAGCGTGCCGGCCTCTGATCTGCCAGGCCCGAAACCGCAATTCTTCTTCGCCCCTGACCATGCCCGCGCGCGGATCAAGGAATGGGGTCAGGAGGCATTCGACGGTCGCTACCGCGCCGGCTGGGACGGTTTTGCCGACGCTGGTTCACGTTACTTCGACTACGCTGAAGAGGCGGGCGGAGAGGCCGCGCTGGATATCTACAAGCGGTTTGTGGCGGGAGGCGTTCCCGCGAGCGCGGCTTTGACTGTCGGGGCCTAAACTCGGTCCCCGATGTCTTCTTGCTTGAAGATGTGTTGGCCGAGCGTCCGGTAAAGAGAGGCTCGGTCAATCGGCTTGGACAGGAAGCTGTTCATGCCAGCCGCCTCGCAGGCGCGGATATCGGCCTCGGCGACATGGGCGGTCAGCGCGATGACGGGCAGGGCGGCCAACTCCTCCCGCTCGCGCAAGCGCATGGTTGCTTCCAGCCCGTCCATTTCCGGCATGGACACATCCATCAGGACCGCATCAAAACGATGTTTATCCAGCGCTGCGAGCGCTTCGCGTCCATTGGCGGCACGGATCACGCGGGCGCCGCACCGTGTCAGATGGTGGGTCACAACAAAGGCATTGGTGTCGCTGTCCTCGGCTAGCAGGATCTGGATATCGCTGCAGTCGGGGATGCTGCTGTCGACCGGCGATTCCGTCTGCGCGGGGGTCACATCCTCGTTCACGGGAATGCGGACGGTAAACGTCGTGCCGACGCCGGTTTGCGAAGTCACGGTGATGGTGCCGTTCAACAGGTCGACCAGGCTTCGGGTGATGGCCAGGCCGAGACCCACGCCCCCATGTCGCCTTGAGCGGGAAGCATCCGCCTGGACAAAACGGCCAAACACACGCTCGCGGGTCGCCCGGGTCATGCCGATGCCGGTGTCGCAAACGCGTAGGACAAGCTCGTCGCCGGCCTGACGTTCAATCGTCACATCGACCTGGCCCTGGTCGGTGAATTTGAGTGCATTCTGCGTGAGATTAAACAGGATCTGGCGAACCCTGTGGTGATCGGTGCGGACAGGTAGCGGGGCGATGTCGCTTTTAACGTTGAAATTGAGATCAGAGCGGGCCGCTTGTTTGGTGAAGGCGCCGAGTACATCTTCCACGAGGGTTTCGAGCCGTCCGGTCTCCTCCTTGACCTGCATTGTCCCGGCTTCGATCCGTGAGAAGTCGAGCAGTTGATCGATCAGGGCGGTGAGGTCATCGCTGGACCGCGAGGCCCGCGCTATCAAGGCGAGCTGTTCGTCATTTATTCCGGTCTCGGCGAGGATGTCCAGGCAACCGGAAATCCCGTTGAGCGGGGTGCGAACCTCATGACTGATATTGGCCAGGAAATCCTGTTTGGCCCGGTTGGCCGCATCGGCCTCGCGTTCGGCGACACGCAGGCGTGTCGTGGCCGAGCGCAGGGAGCTGATCAGGCGGCATTGCGCCCATTGCGCAGCCGTCAACGCAGCGATGGCCTTGAATGTCTCCAGATCGGATTCGCGAAACCAGCCGGGTGAGGGATGTTCGGAATCCAGCACGCCGAGCAATTCATTGCCGTGCAGGATCGGAACGCATAACTCCGAACCGGGCGGAGCGAGGTCGTGGATATAACGCGGATCGGCGCGGGTATCCCCGACCAGCAACGGGGTATGGCTGTCGGCGACCGCGCCGGTAATGCCTTTTCCGACAGGAATGCGCAGTGCGTTCTTGATCTGTCGCCGCAGAGGCGTTTTTTCGCCGATCGCCGCGGCCTGTACGAGGGTGTCTGTCTCGCGCTCCAGCCTGTAGATCACGCAGTCTGCATAGCCCAACCGTCCGACCACGCTCTGCGCGACGTACCAGAGCAGCTCGTCTTCCTTGTTGAGGCTGACGAGCCGGGCCGCGAATTCACGATAGATTTGCAGCTCTCGCTCTGCAGCGAGCGGAGTGTGCATGTCCCCACGCGTGTTGTGCTGATCCTCGATCACGCTTCACTCTCCCCGTTCTTACCTTTTAGGAGACGCAAGTTCAGGGCCGTTTTTAACTCATTGTTATCCAACCTAGTTTCGAAGAATATTGCAGAATGCGGCGCGATTAGTTGCAAAACGCAAAAGATTATTTGCATTTGGCGGTGTTATTATTCATGGCATCACGTTCCGTGTGCCAAGCAAGAGGCCTGAGAACTGTGTGTCTTCCTAGGCGGAATGCGGCGGGCCACTTATTCATGCTGTGCAACCGCAACGCCTGACCGCCTTGTTGTCCCGTAACCTGGTATCCGTGATGTCACGCTCCCTCGATCTCCTGTCCAGCACGTTTGGCTTTCCCGGTTTCAGGCCCGGGCAGGAGGAGATTGTCGATCGGTTGCTGGCCGGGACGAACACGTTGTGTGTCATGCCGACCGGTGCAGGAAAGTCGTTGTGTTACCAGGTGCCGGCGTTGTTGATGGACGGGCCGAGCGTGGTGGTCTCTCCCCTGACAGCCCTGATGGATGACCAGGTGGCCGGCCTGGCGGCCAATGGGGTCAAGGCCGTGGCGATCCATTCCGGGCGCGACCGAGAGGAAAATGTCCAGGCCTGGCAGAGTTTCAAAACGGGCGAGGCCAAACTCCTCTACATGTCGCCGGAGCGCATGATGACCGGCCGCATGCTGGCAGCGCTGGACGGGCTGCAACCCGCCATGTTCGTCATCGACGAGGCGCATTGCATTTCCAAATGGGGTGCCAGTTTCCGGCCGGAATACGAGATGCTGTCCGCGCTGTCCGAGCGCTTTCCCGATGCCGTCATCGGGGCTTTCACAGCGACTGCGGACGAGGTTACGCGCGGCGATATTGCGGCCAAGCTGTTTGGCAGTGAGGGCGATATCGTTGTGCACGGCTTTGACCGACCCAACCTGTCGCTGGCGGTCGCGCCAAAACAGAAATGGAAGGACCAGCTGCTCGCGTTTCTCGACGCGCGACGCAAACAGTCCGGCATCGTCTATTGCCTCTCGCGCAAACAGACCGAGGAAGTGGCGCAATTACTGGTCGGTGAGGGCTATCGTGCCTTGCCTTATCACGCCGGGCTTGCACCGGAAACGCGGCGGGAGAACCAGGAAGTCTTCATGGCCGAGGACGGCGTGGTCATGGTGGCCACGATCGCGTTTGGCATGGGCATCGACAAGCCGGACATTCGTTATGTCCTCCACCTCTCCCTGCCAGGTTCGATGGAGGCCTATTACCAGGAAATCGGCCGTGCCGGGCGCGATGGCCAGCCGGCTGATGCCATGATGCTCTATGCCATGGGTGATGCGCGCATGCGGCGGCAATTCATTGACCAGGAC